>Ga0213866_10000783_pt1 | contig 24712 bp, 23 predicted proteins | sample PICome_11_FD_160079 | JGI IMG/M metagenome (GOLD analysis project Ga0213866, IMG submission 160079) | Coastal seawater microbial communities near Pivers Island, North Carolina, United States - PICO284 | ecosystem: Environmental > Aquatic > Marine > Coastal | place: USA: North Carolina...
TGGTAATGAATTAGTGTATGATCTTTACACAGGAACAGGAACTATTGCTCAATTCATTTCAAAAAAAGCTAAAAAAGTAATTGGTGTTGAATCAGTAGAAGACGCAATAGTAGCTGCTAAACAGAATGCAACAATTAATAAAATTAAAAATGTTGAATTTTTTGTTGGAGATATGAAAAGTGTTTTCAATAATGATTTTATAAAGAAAAATGGTACCCCTGAAGTTATTATAACTGATCCACCCAGAGATGGAATGCATAAAGACGTTATTAAACAAATACTTAAAATTGTGCCTGAAAAAATTGTTTATGTAAGTTGTAATAGTGCAACTCAAGCAAGAGATCTTGAAATTTTGAGTTCTAAATACGAAATTATTAAATCTCAAGCCATCGATATGTTTCCTCAAACACATCATGTTGAAAATGTTGTACTTTTGAAAAAATTAAAACAAATATGAGATATACATTGTTGTTTTACTTATTCTTAAGCTTGGTTTGTTGCGAACCTGATGATATTTGCAGTCAAAGTACTCAAACTACTCCTAGATTAGTTATAGACTTTTATGACATTGAAAATTTAAGTGATAAAAAATCAGTAGCTGGCCTATTTGCAATTGGCATAAATGAGCAGGGAGATGAAATAAATATAATTGGCGAATCAGTAGAAACTAGAGATAGAATTGAATTACCGCTGGACGGAAATAATAGTGAATCGCATTTTAAATTATACAAAAACTATAACATTGTTGACGGAATTATACAGGGAAATCCTGATATAATCTCTGTAAACTACAATACGGAGTCAATTTATGTATCACGTGCATGTGGTTATAAAAACAACTACTCAATCAATGATCTTAACATTAATAACGATATTGATTTATGGATTGTATTCTCAGACGTAATTATTAATCAAGTTGAAAATGAAAATATAGCACATGTCCAAATATTTCATTAATATTTTTTTTATAATAATTGTATCATTGCCTTTATCATCTCAAAATCAAGAGAAAACAAATTCCAATGATAGTCTTGTAGGGTTTAATCAAAAATATGGAATAAGAGTTGGTTTTGATTTAAGCAGGCTGGGAAGAACAATTTTCGATTCTTACTATAACGGATTTGAAATAAATGCTGATTACAGAATTAGTAAGCGTTTATACATTGCTGGAGAGTTAGGGTTTGAGAATAAAGAAACAGATTCTGATTATCTAAATTCAAAGGCTTCAGGTAGTTATTTTAAAGCTGGCGTTGATTTTAATTTATACAACAATTGGGTTGGAATGGAAAACTTAATAATTAGTGGTTTTAGAATTGGAGTTAGTAGTTTTAATCAGGACAGACAAGAATATAAAATATATGATGCATACAATCAAACATGGGGTGAAGTTCAAAATCAAGAGAATTTAGAATTCAGTGGCTTAGCATCATCTTGGATTGAGTTATTGTTTGGGGTAAAAACTGAAATAATCAATAATTTATTTCTTAGTTTTAATGTACAGTTAAAAGTTCGATTAACTGAAACAAATCCTAATAACTTTGAAAATATTTTTATTCCTGGGTTTGGAAGAACATATGACAGTACAAAAATTGGAACAGGTATAAACTATTCAATATCTTATTTGATACCAATTTTCAAGAAAAAATCAGTAATAAATAGTAATTAAAAAATTACATTAACGAATAAGTTTTTTATACTTTATACGCTTTGGTAACAAATCACCTCCTAAACGTTTCTTTTTATTTTCTTCATATTCACTAAAGCTTCCTTCATAAAAATATACTTCTGAGTTACCTTCAAAAGCAAGGATATGAGTACATATTCTATCCAAAAACCAGCGATCGTGACTGATTACCACAGCACAGCCAGCAAAATTCTCTAATCCTTCTTCCAAAGCTCTTAGTGTATTAACATCTAAATCATTTGTTGGTTCATCCAGTAGCAAAACATTCCCTTCCTCTTTTAATGTCATCGCTAAATGTAATCTATTACGTTCTCCACCAGAAAGCAATTTTACTTTTTTATTTTGTTCATTTCCAGAAAAATTAAACCTACTTAAATATGCCCTAGAATTTACTTGTCGCCCTCCCATCATTATTAGTTCCTGTTCATCACTAAAGTTTTGCCATATTGTTTTTTCATTATCAATATTTGAATGGCTCTGATCTACATATGCTATTTTAGCAGTTTCTCCAACATTGAAAGATCCTGAATCTATATCAACTTCACCTTGAATCATCTTGAAAATTGTTGTTTTACCAGCTCCATTTGGTCCTATTACACCAACTATACCAGCCTGTGGCAAATTAAAATTCAAATCTTCATATAATATCTTATCACCATAAGATTTACTGACTGATTTGGATTCAATTACGTTAGTTCCTAATCTTGGACCATTTGGTATAAATATTTCTAATTTATCGTCAAGATGTTTTTGATCTTGATTCAAAAGTTTGTCGTAATTTTTTAATCTTGCTTTTTGTTTTGTCTGTCTACCCTTAACTCCTTGACGTACCCATTCCAATTCACGCTCTAAGGTTTTTTGACGCTTAGAAGCAGTTTTAGATTCTTGAGCCATCCGTTTTGATTTTTGGTCTAACCAAGAGGAATAGTTACCTTTCCAAGGAATACCTTCACCCCTATCAAGTTCTAAAATCCAACCAGCTACGTTATCTAAAAAATACCGATCGTGTGTAACAGCAATTACTGTTCCTTTATATTGAGCTAAATGTTGTTCTAGCCAATGGACTGATTCAGCATCAAGGTGATTTGTAGGTTCATCTAATAGTAAAACATCAGGTTCTTGTAATAATAATCTACACAATGCAACTCTTCTTCTCTCGCCACCTGACAAAATACTGATTTTTTTATCACCTTCAGGAGTTCGAAGGGCATCCATTGCAATTTCGAGCTTAGTGTCTAAATCCCAAGCATTAGAAGCGTCAATTTGATCTTGTAATTCTGATTGACGACTCATGAGCTTTTCCATTTTTTCAGAGTCAGTATAGATTTCTTCTAGAGCAAACATATCATTTATTTTGTTGTACTCATCAAGAATATCAACTGTTGAAGCAACACCTTCTTTAACAATCTCAATAACTGTTTTATTATTATCTAGGATTGGTTCCTGCTCAAGATATCCTACAGAATAATCTTGAGAAAAAACTACATCGCCTTGGAAATTTTTATCGACACCAGCTATAATTTTAAGTAAAGTTGATTTCCCAGATCCATTAAGACCTAAAATACCTATTTTTGCACCATAGAAAAAACTTAGGTGTATTTTATTAAGCACTGGGGTATTGGAACTTTTAAAAGTTTTTGTCACCCCTGACATAGAAAAAATTATTTTTTGATCACTCATTAAACACGTCCCTTTAATGCATTAAAGACCCAGGCAATAGCGAAAAATCCCACACCAACAGATGCAAAACCCCAACCAGCAACTTCGTTATATCTGAATGCCCCTAATGCTATAAGTCCAATTCCGACAAAAATCATAATGTATGTAGCTAGAGCTAAAACAGTGTTTTTATTCATGACGTATGTTTATTGTATGAGTTTCAAATATCGTTAATAATTTAAGTTTTATAAAATAATTTATAATTAAAAATAAGTTTTTTTAATTAAATTTGAGGGTGTTTATTGTTGGTAACTTATTCAACCAATTCTTCAATTCTTATTGTTTTAATACAAATAAATTTATAAATGGAAATACTTGTTGTTCTTTTATGTGTAGTAGTTCTTGGTCTTATATACGTTGTTTATACCACAAATCTTAGATCAAAATCATCATCTACGAATGAGTTGATACAATTTTCAAACTCGCTCAGTTCGCAAATTCAAGAAATTAGAAAAGAAATTGATTCAAATTCAAAAGAAAGCAGAAAAGAATTTGATTTGAAATTAAGTGATATCAACAAACAAATAAATGATTTTCACAAGACTTCTTCGTCTAACATAACTCAACAGTTTAAAGAATCTAATAAAGTTATTAAGGATGTAACATCAGAACTTGAGAAGATCAAGGGAACTAATGAACAAGTTTTGAGTTTTGCTAATCAGATGAAAACCTTAGAAAGAATACTTGGAAATCAAAAGCAAAGAGGAATTCTAGGTGAAATCCAACTTGAAAATTTATTAGCTAATGTTCTTCCACCTGAACTCTTTCAAATGCAATATTCCTTTCTAAATAACGAGGCTGTTGATGCAATAGTTAGAGTTGGTGAATTTATTATTCCTATTGATGCAAAATTCTCTTTAGACAACTACAACAAAATGATTGAATGCTCAATTAAGGATGATTTAGTCAATCTTGAAAAAAAATTCAAAGCTGACATAAAAAACAGGATTGATGAGACTGCAAAATATATTAGACCAAATGAAAACACAACAGATTATGCATATATGTTTATTCCTGCGGATGGACTATATCAGGATTTATTAAACAGTAGAGTTGGAACTTTAAAAATTAATCAAAGAGACCTCGTCTCATATGCCTACACAAAAAAAGTCATGATCGTATCTCCAATGAGCTTGTTTCCAATGCTACAAATTACTGTTAAAGCTTTAAATAATTTAAAAGTTGAAGATTCAATTAAGGATATATTAAAAAATGTAGATAAATTATCAAACCACCTGAATGCCTACAAAGATTATCACGATAGATTGGGTAATACATTAGGCACTGTAGTTAATCATTACAACAATAGCAGTAAAGAATTTAAAAAAATAGATAAAGATGTAATTAAAATATCATCTGGCAATTCAAGTTTAAATATTGATACTAATGAGATTGAAAAACCTCTTTTAAATGAATAATTACAATCAAAGTTAAAATCGTTAATCTTAGTTAAACAAAACATATAACTACATATATTTATTACATTTGTTTGAAAGCAAAAATCTATGGATCTAAACTTCAATATTAACGAAGATCATAATAAACTCCTTTTATCTAAGCTAAAGAAGCGTATTGCGCAGGTCAAACTTGGTGGTGGTCCAGAAAAGATAAAAAAACAAAATGAGAAAGGTAAATTAACAGCTAGAGAAAGAATAGATTATCTATTAGATCCTAAAACTAAATCTATTGAAATTGGAAATTTAGCTGGTTATGAAATGTATGATAAACATGGTGGATGCCCATGTGCAGGTGTAATAGTTAAAATTGGTTATGTTTCTGGTATTCAATGTATAGTTGTTGCCAATGATGCGACGGTCAAGGCTGGTGCATGGTTTCCAATTACTGCAAAGAAAAATTTAAGAGCTCAAGAAATTTCTATTGAAAATAAAATTCCAATTATTTATTTAGTTGATTCCGCAGGAGTTTACTTGCCAATGCAGGATGAAATTTTTCCTGATAAAGAACACTTTGGAAGAATTTTTAGAAATAATGCTATCATGAGTAGTATGGGTATTACTCAAATTTCTGCTATAATGGGTAGTTGTGTAGCAGGTGGTGCTTACCTGCCAATCATGAGTGATGAAGCTATAATAGTTGATAAAACAGCCAGTATTTTTCTTGCAGGAAGCTATTTAGTAAAAGCTGCTATTGGAGAGACAATTGACAATGAATCATTAGGTGGTGCAACGACTCATTGTGAAATTAGCGGTGTTACAGACTACAAGGCAAAAAACGATAAGGACGCCTTAGATAAAATTAAAAATATAATTAATAAAATTGGAGATCATGACAAAGCTGGGTTTAATAGAACTACCGCATCAAAACCAACTGCTAATCCGAATGATCTTTATGGCTTAATACCAAAAAATAGATCGGATCAATACGACACCTACGAAATCATTAAACGACTTGTAGATAAATCTGAATTTGAGGAATATAAAGCCAGCTATGGAAAAACCATAATTACAGCATATGCAAGAATAGATGGTTGGGCTGTTGGAATTATTGCTAATCAAAGAAAACTTGTTAAGACAAAAAATGGCGAAATGCAATTTGGAGGAGTTATATACAATGATAGTGCTGATAAAGCGACTCGATTCATCTCAAACTGTAATCAGAAAAAAATTCCATTAATTTTTTTACAAGACGTTACAGGTTTTATGGTTGGTAGTAAAAGTGAGCACAGCGGTATAATAAAAGATGGAGCCAAAATGGTTAACGCAGTTAGTAATTCTGTAGTACCAAAGTTCACTGTAATAATTGGTAATAGCTATGGAGCTGGTAATTATGCTATGTGTGGGAAAGCTTATGATCCAAGGCTAATAGTATCATGGCCAAGTGCTGAACTAGCTGTAATGAGTGGAAATAGCGCATCAAAAGTGTTACTTCAAATCGAAACTGCTGCTTTAAAAAAACAAGGTCAAAAAATTAGCGAACAAAAAGAAGCTGAAATATTATCAAATATTAAACAAAAATACGATCAACAAGTATCACCTTACTACTCTGCAGCTAGGCTTTGGACTGACTCAATAATTGATCCTATTAAAACACGTGATTGGATAAGTATGGGTATAGAAGCTGCAAATAATGCTCCAATTGAGAAAAAATTTAATTTAGGTAATATTCAAGTTTAATAAGTCTTTTGTTTTTTTTCGATTGATTTTTCCATTTTTTGTTTCAATAAATTTTTCAATAAAAATTATTGATTTCGGTTGTTTTTTTGAATCTATTTCACCCCAATCAAAACCAATATTTATTTTTTTTCCTTCAATTATTAAAACTACTTTCTCTCCAAGTTCATTGTCTTTAACTGAAGATATGAAATAGCGTAAATTCACTTGATTTTCAATTTGCTTCTCAAGTTCCTCAGGATGTATTTTTATACCGCCAGAATTTATTATATTATCATATCTCCCTAGCCAAATAAATTTTTTTGAAGACAATAACATAATTACATCATTGGTAACTAATCGTTCTTGATTTAATTTAGGAGCATGAACTACAAGGCAATTTCGATGATCTAAGCTTATAGAGATGTCTGGTAAAAGTGAAAAACAAGATTCTCCCATGGAAAGATTTTTAACAGCAAAGTGACTAACGGTCTCAGTCATACCGAATGTTTCATATATTTTTGATTCATTACCAATTAACATTGATGAAAGAAATTTAGAAACAGGTGCTCCACCAATCAAAAGAGTTCCAATCTGGGATAGCTTAGGTAGAGATTTTTCAACTTGAAAAGGTACCATTGATGAAAAATCATAACGATTGTTATCTATTAATTGAAGAGGATTAGATGAGGGCTCTATAATGTCCAATGACAACCCAATGACAAATGAACGAATTAACATCATTTTACCAGCTATGTATGAAAAAGGTAAACAGCATAATAATTTATTACCTGGTTTTAAGTTAAAATATGAAGCCGTTAAAAGTGCAGAATTAACAAGGCAAACTTTTTCTATCTTAATATGCTTTGCTTTTGATGTAGTTCCAGATGTGAATAATGAAATATATTTGGAATCATCGATCCAATCTAAAATAAAATTACCTAAATCAACTTCATTTTTTGAAACTGAATTGATACAATTAGTTGCAAAAGTTTTGATGTTTTTGACATTAAACTTAGATCCATTTAATTCAAACTTTGAATGTATAAATTTATTATATGGTTCTGTAATCAAAAAAAATATTTTTAATCATTTTTTATAATACCAAATAATTTTTTTTGCCAATTAGTCCAATTGTATTTTTTGGATAAAACAAATAATATAATTGGGTAAATAACAAAAACTGGAAAAATAATCTCTAAATTTCCCATAGAAGGATCTGAGACATCTTTTAAAATTGAATTTGTTTGAAATGCAGTCCAGTCAGCAGTTAAAAGCAGACTAGCTATTAGATTATTAGCTGCATGAAAACCAAGCGCTAATTCCAAGCCTTCATCCATAAGGGTCATAATTCCTAATAAAAAACCAGTACCTATGTAATGAATTAATAAAATATAACCTATTTTTTCAATTTCAGGGTTAGCAATGTGCAACAAACCAAATGCGATTGACGTGATAAATAATGGGACCCAACGGTTTTTTGACAATACACCAAGGCCTTGCATTAAATAGCCTCTAAATAAATATTCTTCAAAACTAGTTTGTAATGGCACCATTATTAATGCTATAGATAAAAGGACTAAAAATGGTATTAAATCAAAATTTAAAACATAATTTTCAGGACTAGATAAAAACTCTATAACGATAAAAATAACTGTTACAAATCCCCATAAAATAAATGAAAACCAAAAACGTCTCCAATCAATTTTTTTTCTTGAAGTCGTTAAACTGTTTATAGTTTGTTTATGGATAAACTTGACTACAAATAATAAAGCAAGTAAACCAATTGCAAAACTAAGAAGCATTAAAAACAGATTCAAATTTGAATCAATCAAAGACATTAATGCATAAGGATCTTCTTGGATAGAGCTCATATCAGCGTTTTCTGAAAATGCAACAGAAAAAAGAGCTATTGTGTGCGGTATTGAGCCAATAACAGTTGATACACCAACAATTATGACTCCAATTAAATAAAGCCACCAATCATTTTCAACCTTAAAAACTTGTTTTATATACATAATTTATAAATTTAATTTCCATTGTTTTGAAGGCAAATAAAATAACCTTCCATTATTTATTTCCAAAGGCGAATCTATGTTATTACTAAATAATTTACCTGTTCCTAGTCCCTGAGGACAAGAAGTACCAAGGGTATATGTCCATTGTGCAATCGCATTCAAACCAATATTGCTTTCCAAAGCGCTAGTAATCCACCAACCTAAAGATTCTTTTTTTGCTAAATTAATCCATGATTGTGTTGAAACAAATCCACCTAATAAGCTTGGTTTTAATATGATATATTTAGGATTAATTATTTGTAGCAAATTTAATCTTTTTGTTACATCATTAATTCCAATTAGCTCCTCGTCAAGTGCTATTGGAATTGGAGATTTTTCACAAAGTTGAGCCATTTGTTCATATTGACCAGGAGCAATTGGTTGTTCAATGGAGTGTATATCAAGTTTTGAAAGTTGTTTTAGCTTCTCTAACGAATCTTTTGGCGAAAACCCACCATTGGCATCAACTCTAATTTCAATATCATTAGAAGAGTACTCATTCCTTAAATATTTAATTAGATTAAATTCTGTCTGAAAATCAATAGCGCCAATCTTAATTTTAATACAAGAAAATCCCAACTTAATTTTGGTTTTTATTTGTTCTTTCATAAATGATTTATTTCCCATCCATATTAATCCATTAATAGGGATAGAAACTTCACCTTGCGTAAAATCAGATGGATATAATATAAATGGATTATCAGATCGAAAATCTAAAAAAGCAGTTTCTAAACCAAATTTTATTGCTGGGAAATCTAATAGTTTATCTAACAGATGATTTAAACCTAAATTAATATTTTCACATACCCAATTTAGTTTTTCTTCAAAATCAAACCTATTGTCTATGCTTAAACCTCTTAACATACTGCATTCGCCAATCCCAAAATTATTTTCGTCCTCTATTTTTAAAAACCAAGTCTCCTTAAAAGTCAAAATTCCCCTTGAAGTTCCACTTGGTTGATTAAAATTAAGTATGTGTTTAAAATAAGAAGCCTTCATTAAAAACTAAATGTTTGAAGCTCTTCAATAACTAAAACTGAAGCGAAAAGCAGTGACATTACAAAAGTAGATATTGCAACTAATTTTAAATGTGGATCATATAGCCTAGGATTTTTTATTCTATAGACTACCTTTAAATGAAAAAACAGAGGGACAAAAGCAATCCAACTAAAAAACATTATCTTAGAAAATGACATAATATATTGAAAATAAATCATTAAAATCATAGCTAAAATCACAAGAGAAAAATGATAAATTTTAGAATATTTAAAACCCATATATACAGCTAGTGTATTTTTTTTTGATTCTTTATCAGAGATCAAATCTCGCATATTATTAAGGTTTAGTACTGCAGAGCTCAACAAACCAATAGATGCAGCAGGAAAAAATAATCTGTAATCAATTTGTTTAGAAAATAAAAAGAATGTGCCAAAAACACTTAATAAACCAAAAAATAAAAAAACCATAAGATCACCCAAAGCCTTATATCCATAAGCAGATTGACCCACAGTGTAAGTGATAGCAGCATAAATCGAAAGACCGCCCAAAATCAAAAATAGTATTGACATAATAATTTGATCAAAACCAAAAACAAACCAAACAAGTAAAACACAGAACGTAGCACTAAGTAAAACATTAAAAAATATTGCATAAAGCATTTGTCTTGGAGAAATTAAACCAGACTGAATAGCTCTTTTTGGACCAATTCTGTTTTTTGAATCAGTTCCCTTTATACCATCACCATAATCATTAGCAAGATTAGAAAGTACTTGAAAACTAATCGTAGTGAGTATTATTAATATGAAGACAAAAAAATCAAAATAACCTAAATAATAAGCATAACTTGAACCAACAACTGCACCAGAAATTGATAAAGGCAATGTTCTTAACCTAGAAGCTGAAATCCAATTTTTTAACGTAGGCATATTAAGGAATCCAATTTTTATTAAATCTTGGTGTTCTTTTTTCTAAGAAAGCATCTCTACCTTCTTTTGCTTCTTCTGTCATATATGCTAAACGGGTCGCTTCTCCTGCAAAAACTTGTTGCCCTACCATACCGTCGTCAGTTAAATTCATTGAAAATTTCAACATTTTAATTGAAATAGGTGACTTTTTTAATATTTCTTGAGCCCAATCAAATGCAGTAGATTCTAGTTTTTCGTGTGAAATAACTGCATTGACCATACCCATTTCGTATGCCTCTTCTGCAGTATAATTTCGCCCCAAAAAGAAAATTTCACGAGCTTTCTTTTGACCTACCATCTTAGCTAAATATGCAGAACCATAACCACCATCAAAACTAGTTACATCGGCATCAGTCTGTTTAAAAATAGCATGCTCTTTGCTAGCAAGAGTCAAGTCACAAACAACATGTAAACTGTGTCCACCACCAACAGCCCATCCAGGGACAACCGCTATTACTACTTTAGGCATAAATCTTATCATTCGCTGAACTTCAAGAATGTTTAAACGATGATAACCATCTTTACCAACGTATCCTTCTTTTCCTCTAGCTTTTTGATCACCTCCACTACAAAAAGAAAAAACTCCATCTTTTGGAGATGGGCCTTCTGCACTTAATAAAATTACACCAATTGAGGTATCCTCGTTTGCATCATGAAATGCTTGTAAAAGTTCAGAAGTAGTTTGTGGTCTAAATGCATTTCTTACTTCAGGCCTATTAAAGGCAATGCGTGCTACACCTTTAAATTTTTTGTAAGTAATATCTTCAAATTCCCTAACAGTTTTCCATTTAATTACTTTCATGATTTAAATTTTAATTTTTTAAATATATGCCGTCATTTTTTAGACTAATTAATCGTCTCTTATAAAGATTGCCTACAGCTTTTTTAAAACTTTTTTTACTCATTTGAGCTATGGATCTAATTTCTTCTGGAGAAGATTTATCAGTAATACTTAATTTCCCGTTATGAATACTAATTAATTTAAGTAACTCTTTTGCACTAGGTTCAATATTTCTATAACCCATTTTTTGCAAGGTAATATCTATCTTATTTCCCTCACGAATTTTTTTTACATAGCCCTTGATCTTATCACCAACACTCAAATCTTTAAAAATATCGTCTTTGTATATCAAACCCAGATGAGAATTATTTATTATGACATTCATTCCTAAATTAGAAGGGTGAGAAACAATTAAGTCAACTTCTTCGTGTATCTCAACAGTTAAATTATTATTGGTCAAAAAACGATTTGTTTTACTTGAAGCTACCAAACGTTCTGTTTTTTCATCTAAATAACAATAAACAAGATACCATCCCCCCTCTTTCATTTTGAAAGCTTGCTCAACAAACGGGCAAAATAATTCTTTTACCATACCCCAATCCATAAAAGCCCCAAATTCATTTACTGCGTTACAACGTAATAAAGCAAATTCTCCTTTTTGTATATAGGGCGTGTCGGTAACAGCGACTAAACGCTCTTCATTATCTAAATACACAAAAACATCGATCATTTCATCCAATTCAAAATCTTGAGGAACGTATCGATTAGGTAATAAAACTTCACAATCTTGATCATCGCCTAAAAACAAACCAGGCTCAGTATCTCTGAGAATTTTTAGTGTATTAAATTTACCAATCTCTATCATATTGCAAATGTAAACAATATCAGAGTAATAAATAGTTAATAAAAACTATATAAGTGGTTGTTTTAATACCTCGAAATATTCTAATAAAATTTTATCATTAATTTCGGATGGAGTAAATATTTCTAAAACCTGTGGCTTGTCAGATTGGATAAAAAATTGAGATAACTTCTCTCTCAAAGTTGATGAGGAGTTTGCAGAATTGTAATTAAATCCATTATCAATTGAAATTAATTTAGCGCTACGGCCATGTTTAGTTTCAAAAAATGTTTTAAAAATATCAGAATTATCATTTCCAGGTAATATCCTGAAGATACCTCCACCATCATTGTTTATAACAATAATTTTGAAATTTTTTGGAATATAATTATTCCACAAACCATTACTATCATAGAAAAAGCTTAAATCGCCTGTTATCAGTAAAGTTGGATCTATTGTAATGTTTGATGCGCCTACAGCAGTACTTGTAGAACCATCGATTCCGCTAGTACCTCTGTTACAAAATAATTTAATTGATTTATCAAATTCAAATAACTGTAAATAACGTATTACAGAGCTGTTTGATGATTGAACCATGTAATTATTAGGGATTGAAGACGAAATCAACTCAAAAGCCTTAAAATCGCAAAAAGGAATAGACTTGATATAATCTTTATGATCCTTTAATCGCTGTAGTTTAATAGAATTCCAAAAATTAAAATAGTTGCTATCACAATAGGAATAATTATCATATAAAATTTTAAGAAACTGATTTGGTCTACACTTAAAGTGTTTATTCAATGAGAAGAAGGTGTCATTAGCCTTGTGAGTATCTACATGCCAATGATGTTTAGGCTTAAATTCCCTTAAAAAAGCCTTTATTTTTTTTGAAATAATTAACCCACCAAAAGTAAGTAATATATCAGGTTTAAGAGATTCATATTGAGAATCTAACAATGGAATAATTAATTGATCAATAAATGGGAAAAAATTAGGGTGATGCAGATTTGATGTAGTTTCAGTTAAAACAATAACTGAAGGATCATTAGCTAGTTTTTCAATTATTGAATTATCAATTGAATCTGGATGGTTAACTCCAACTAAAACAAGTTTTCGCTTAGCATTTTTCCATATTTGCATTTTCAAAAAGCCAATTCTTGGATTGATAGATTTATCATGACTATTTTTTGGTAAATCAATCTTAAAAATATTTTTTGTCAAACCATATAATGGTTCATCAAAAGGAATATTGATATGAACAGGACCATATTGATTTTTTGAAATATTTAGGGCTTTGTTAATTAACTTTATAGATTTTTGATTTGAAAATTTACCAAGATTAGCCTCAAAAATAATATGCTTACCAAAAGCATGTTTTTGAAAAATCGTTTGACCATCACCAATGTTTATTAAATGTTTAGGCCTATCTGCAGAAATCACTATTAAGGGAAGGCCACTGTAGTAAGCCTCAGCAACTGCTGGGTAATAATTTAACAATGCACTTCCAGATGTACATACAACAACAACAGGTTCTAGTAATTGTTGAGAGATACCTAAAGCAAAAAAACCTGCAGACCTTTCATCTACAATACTATAACATTTAAAATATGATTGGTTTGTAAAACCAATCGTTAAAGGCGCATTTCTACTTCCAGGTGATATAACAACATGTTTAATTTCTTTGTGTTTACAAAGCTGTATAACATATTGAGCTAATTTTTTATCAGTAAAAACCATTAGTTTGCAAAGATATTGATTTTACTACTTTAAACATCAAAATCAAATAGATATCAAAAATTAAAGAAGAGTTTTTAGCGTATTTATTTTCAATTCTGTTTCTTCCCATTCTTTTTCAGAATCAGATTTATCAGTAATTCCACCTCCTGCAAAAAGAGTAATTATATCAGAATCAATATTCATACATCTTAGGTTTACAACTAAATTTGAATACTTTACTTTGCTAGTTTTACATTGATTTATCACACCTAAAAAACCAGAATAATATTTTCTATCTATTAACTCATTTCTTTTGATAAAATCCATGGCCAGTTGCTTGGGAAATCCACAAACTGCAGGCGTAGGATGTAACATGCTAATTAAATTACTTAAAACATTAGAATTTGATTTAAGTTTTCCTGTTAATATCGTTTGTAAATGTAAAAGATTACCAGCTTGAATTGTTTTTGGACCTTTAACTACATAACTATTTAAGTGTGGCTCTAATGTATTTTTTAAATAGGAAGTTACAATTTCTTGCTCCTCAAAGTTTTTTATATCCCATTTGATTTCGATGTTTTCATCTTTTAGCTTTGTACCTGCTAATGATATGGTCTTTATATTATTTCCATTTAAATTAATCAAAGACTCTGGTGAGGCACCTAACCAAAAACCTGTTTCTGGATGATACCAACAAAAATTGTAAGCTTCACTATATTTATTTACAATTGATAAAAAGAGTTTAATTACATCTATTTTTTTAATTTTTAATTTTAAATCACGAGCAACAACGACTTTTTCCAATTCTGAATTTAATATTTCATCTATACATCTATTAACCAATTCTTTATGTTTTTTTGAATCTGATTTTTGGCATTTAATAATATTTTTAATGTCGATCTCTGAATTAAATTCATAATGGTAAAAATCTGAATCAGATTCAGGAATTAAATAAGTCAAATGTGTTGAGTTATATGGAGCTAATATAAATCCAGACTCTGTGTAATTTACAGTATTGTAGATTTTTGAAGTATTTTGAAATAAGCAGTTTAAATCTTTTTTACCAAAATCTGAATAAATAACAAAAGGTCTACTTAAAGCGATTTGATCTTTAGTTTGATTAAGTAGATTAAGAATTGACATTGGTATTTATTTTGGGAGAGTTATTGTTGTTAGCTTACAAATTGAAATTAGTTCTTTATCCTCGTTGGTAACGTTAATATTGAAAATCTGAGTTGTTCTTCCTCTGTGAACAAATTTTGCACACGCATAAACAAATCCACTCCTAATACTTTTAACATGTTGTGCTGAAATATCTATTCCTCGAACGAAATATTTTTGAGTATCTAAAAACATGTGAGCTGCAAAGCTTCCTACTGTCTCAGCTAATGCAACTGTTGCGCCTCCGTGTAATACCCCATCAGGTTGATGAACTTTTTTATTAACTGGCATCTTAGCAATAATGAAATCTTGCCCTACGTCGATAAACTCAATCGAAAGAGTTTCCATTAAACTCCCAACACATGATTTATTAGCCTTTTTTAAAATATCATTTTTATCAATATCCATAAGAAATTTAAGTTTTAACAAAAGTACAAAAACCAAAAACGGCCACTGGGCCGTTTAAGTTAAATTTAATCAAAAAAAAAGTGCAACAATAAGTTGCACTTTTTTATATCGATAATTTGGATTATGCAGATTTCTTACATGCTAAAGAATATACTACTAAACCGAAACCAATTTTGTTGATTGCATCAGCGATGTTGTACCAAACATTAATGTCCAGTAAACCTTCAGTAGGTAATGCATCATACCAACCAGTAGTTCCGTCCATGTATCCTAATGGATAAATAGCCCAACCTACTAGTACAAACCAGCAAAGGTATTTGTGAGCTTGAAGAACATCTCCTCCAGCCTCAGTAGCAAGAGCCTTAGCCTCACCAAACCATATCATGTAAGCTATTACAAAATATGCAAGTCCAGAAATTGTACCCCACATAACAGCACTATCACCAGTTTCACCTAAGTAACCAGTAACAAGCATTACAGTTGATAATCCAATTAATTTCCACATTAGATTTTTAGTTGCACCCGCTACTTTAAGTATTAGATAAAACTCTACACACATTAATGGTACAGTTAAAATCCAATCAACATAACGGAAAGCAGTTACATTGTCAAGGGATCCAGCCATAGCTGCATCACGCATGTACCAATAGTGTACTGCTGCAATAAAAGTAATTAAACCAGATACTAAAACAGAATTTCTCCATTTTTTATCGAATTGGTTTAATGATAAGAAAAAGAAGGCAGAAGCTGCCATCATTGCCATACATCCAATGAAGAATGTAAAGTTCACAGGATCGTTAACGTTACCTGTAACATCAGCGATTAGTGGTAAGAATAAATTTGTCATTTTTTCTAATTTTTGTTAGTTTTGTTTAAACAAATGTACAATTTTTTAGGTAAATACTTATCAATTCTATTTTTTTTTAACTCAATCCTACTAATTTAACAATTTTTTATGAAAATAATTTATAGATTCTCAATCGTATCTAGCTTCTTAGGATTGTGGATCACATCACTCTTACCAGAGAGTTTTGAACTCACTTTAGGGTTCTTGTTGATTTTTACTTTTGGAATGATACATGGCTCAAATGATATCCTAATTATAAGTCAAATAAAAAAGTATTCTAACTATAATTTTTATAAAGTTCTGTTAACATACCTAACAATTGTATCACTTGCAGTGTTTATTTTTTACTTTATACCTGTACTGGCTTTAATTTTATTTGTTTGCTTTAGCGCGTATCATTTTGGAGAACAACATTGGGAGCATTTATTGTCTAAAATGAATAATAATCTAAAAAATATTTTCTTTTTTTGCTATGGATTATTGATTTTATATTTAATTTTCTTTTTTAACCAATCAGGTGTTATTGACATAATTTACGAGATAACTGGCATTGAACTTCTTACGATTTATTGTAATGAGATCATTACAAGTGTTTTTTTAATTTTATCAACTATTTTGATTTATGCTTGTTACAGCAAAAGTCTAAATATAAAATCAATCCTTAAAGAATTTTTTTCAATTATTATTTTAGCAGTTATTTTCAACTCATCAAGTTTGATATGGGGTTTTTCAATATATTTCATCTTATGGCATAGCATACCATCTCTATTAGATCAAATTTCATTTATTTACGGTGATCTTAAAAAAATTAATATTATAAAATATATTAAAAATGCTTTCCCTTATTGGCTCGTATCAATTATTGGAATAATTATACTTTTTTATATTTTTAAAGATGAAAAACATTTCTACAGTTTATTTTTCGCTTTCATTGCCGCAGTTACTTTTCCGCACGCTATTGTAATGATGTCAATGTTTACAAAAAAATCTAATAAATAAAAAAGCACAGCTTTAATAAACTGTGCTTTTTTTAGTTAAAAAATTAACTATTTATTTAACTTCCTCGAAATCTACATCTTCAACATTATCTCCAGCTTGTTCAGAACTTGAAGACCCGTTGTCTTGATTTTCTGCAGCTCCATTGGCCTGAGCTTCTTGTTGAGCTTTATACATTTCTTCACTTGCCACTTTCCATGCTTCGTTAATTTTTTCTAAAGCTGGATCGATAACCAAAAGATCCTTAGTTGCATATGCCTTTTTTAATTCTTCTAAAGCATTCTCAATTGGTTGTTTTTTATCATCTGACAATTTATCACCAAATTCTTTGAGCTGCTTCTCAGTTTGAAAAATCATTGCATCAGCACTGTTTAATTTATCAGCTGTTTCTTTTGCTTTAGCATCAGCTTCAGCGTTTGCTTCGGCATCTCTTTTCATTTTTTCAATTTCATCTTCAGTAAGACCAGATGAAGCTTCAATTCTTATATCCTGTGATTTATTTGTTGCTTTATCTGTTGCTGAAACTTTAATAATTCCATTGGCATCAATATCAAATGTTACCTCAATCTGAGGAACACCTCGTTGTGCTGGTGGAATACCATCCAAGTGAAAACGTCCAATAGTCTTATTATCTGCTGCCATAGCACGTTCTCCTTGTAATACGTGAATCTCCACTGATGGTTGATTATCAGCGGCAGTAGAAAAAACCTGAGACTTTTTGGTTGGAATCGTTGTATTAGCATCAATGAGCTTTGTCATTACATTACCCATAGTCTCAATTCCTAAAGACAAAGGAGTAACGTCTAAAAGTAAAACATCTTTAACATCTCCAGTCAAAACTCCACCTTGTATTGCAGCACCAACTGCGACAACTTCATCAGGATTAACTCCTTTATTGGGCTTTTTACCGAAAAACTTCTCAACAGCATCTTGAACAGCTGGTATTCTAGTTGAGCCACCAACTAAAATTATTTCGTCAATATCACTTTTAGAAATTCCTGCAGCCTTTAATGCTGTTTCACATGGCTTTATAGTTCTTTTAACCAAATCGTCTATCAATTGCTCAAATTTTGATCTAGATAAAGTTCTAACTAAGTGCTTTGGCCCACTCGATGTGGCAGTAACATATGGTAAATTTATTTCTGTTTGAGCTGAAGATGAAAGTTCAATTTTAGCCTTTTCCGCAGCTTCTTTTAAACGTTGTAAAGCCATTGGATCTTCTCTTAAATCCATGTTTTCATCAGCTTTAAACTCCTCAGCAAGCCAGTTGATTATCTTCTCGTCAACATCATCTCCACCAAGGTGTGTATCTCCGTCTGTTGCTAAAACTTCAAAAACACCATCTCCGAGTTCAAGTATTGAAACATCATGAGTTCCACCACCAAAATCAAAAACAACTATAGTTTGGTCTTTACCTTTTTTATCCAAACCATAAGCCAAAGCAGCAGCTGTAGGCTCATTAATGATCCTTCTTACTTTTAAGCCAGCAATCTCTCCAGCTTCTTTTGTAGCTTGACGTTGTGCATCATTAAAGTATGCAGGCACAGTTACAACAGCTTCTGATATCTCTTGATCCAAAAATTCTTCAGCAGTTTTTTTCATTTTTTGAAGTACCATTGCAGACAACTCCTGAGGAGTATACAATCTACCATCAATATCAACACGAGGAGTATCATTATCGCCTTTAACAACTTTATATGGTACACGACCTACTTCTTTTTTGGATTCAGAAAACTTATTACCCATAAATCGTTTAATTGAATAAACTGTTTTTTGAGGGTTAGTCACAGCTTGTCTTTTAGCTGGATCACCAACTTTAATTTCTCCTCCTTCAACAAAAGCTATAACAGATGGTGTTGTACGTCTTCCTTCAGCATTTGTTATTACAACAGGTTCATTTCCTTCCATAACGGAAACACATGAATTAGTGGTTCCAAGATCAATTCCTATTATTTTACTCATAACTTATAATTTTTTTTGAATTTATATTCATTCACAATCACTATGTCAATCATTGTGCCATGACATAAAATATGACAAGGTGTCATATTCAATCCGTTCTTTTTTCACTATTTTTACCAAAATTTAATACTTAAATGACTAATCCTAAAGAATATAAACGTGTTACTGTCAAATCTCTGGTTGAGATGAAAAGTAATGACGAAAAGATTGCAATGATAACAGCATATGATTACACCATGGCTAAAATTGTTGATGGTGCAGGAATTGATGTTATTCTAGTTGGTGACTCTGCGAGTAATGTCATGGCAGGTCATGAAACCACGCTTCCAATAACTCTAGACCAAATGATATACCATGCTTCATCAGTTGTTAGAGCAATTGAAAGATCATTAGTTGTAGTTGACCTACCATTTGGAACATATCAAAGCGATTCAAAAGAAGCGTTACGTTCAGCTATAAGAATAATGAAAGAAAGTGGTGGACATGCCGTAAAGCTCGAAGGAGGTAAAGAGATTAAAGATTCTATAAAAAAGATATTAAACGCTGGAATTCCTGTAATGGGACACTTAGGACTAACACCTCAATCGATTTATAAATTTGGGACATACACTGTACGTGCAAAGGAAGACGAAGAAGCTGAAAAGCTAATTAAAGACGCTCTTCTGCTGCAAAAACTAGGTTGTTTTGCCTTAGTTCTAGAAAAAATTCCTGCTAAACTAGCTGAAAAAGTTTCAAAGAGCCTAAAAATCCCCGTAATTGGTATTGGCGCCGGATCTGGTGTTGACGGTCAAGTGCTTGTGCTACATGACATGATTGGCATGACAAACGAGTTTAATCCTCGCTTTTTAAGAAGATATATGAATTTGTATGAATCCATGACAAAATCGATTGGACAATATGTTAACGATGTAAAAACCTCAGAATTTCCAAATAGTGATGAACAATACTAAAAATGTCCAAAAGAATACTTTCAAATGCTTCCAATTTACAGATTTTATATCAAGATAATCATCTGTTAGTAGTCAATAAAAGAATTGGAGATATTGTTCAAGGTGATAAAACTAATGACAAACCATTATCTGAAATTGCTAAAGAATACATAAAAAATAAATTTAATAAAAAAGGAAATGTGTTTTTGGGTGTAACCCATAGATTAGATAGACCAACATCTGGAATTGTAATATTTGCAAAAACTTCAAAGGCTCTCAAAAGAATAAATAAAATGTTTCAAAATAAAGAAATTGAAAAGTTCTATTGGGCTATTGTTAAAAATAAACCTGAAAAATCAAAAAATACATTAAAACATTGGTTGAAAAAAAATTCTCTAAATAATATTACTAAGGTATACAATAAAGAAGTTGACGGTAGTAAAAAAGCCGTAATGCATTATAGCATAATTAAAAATCTAAAATCTCATTTCCTCTTAGAAATCAAATTAGAAACTGGGAGATCCCATCAAATAAGAAGTCAACTTGGCTTTATCGGTTCGCCTATAAAAGGTGACTTAAAATATGGTTTCGACAGAAGTAATAAGAATGGTGGGATACATTTACATGCTAAAAAAATTAAACTTTTACACCCTGTATCAAAAAAAATAATTTCAATTGAAGCAAATCTGCCAGATGATATTCTTTGGAAAAACTGCATCTAAATAAATTTTATGATTACACAGAAGGAAATATTAGAAAATCAAAAAAAGTTTTTTGAATCTGGAAAATCGAGGGATATAAATTTCATTAAAGGAAAACTACAACAACTCAAAAATAGCATCCTTAAAAATGAAGAGGTTATATATTCTGCGCTATATAAGGATCTTAAAAAATCAAAATTTGAAGCCTACATAAGTGAGATTGGTATATTAATAAGTGAAATTGACTTAGTCATAAAAAATATTGACAAATGGAGTAAGCCAAAAAAAATTCGTTCATCAATGTTAAATTTTCCTTCAAATGACTTCATCATTTCGGAACCGTATGGATGCACACTTGTCATTGCCCCTTGGAATTACCCATTTCAACTTGCTGTAAGCCCAATAATATCAGCTATTGCATCAGGAAACACAGTTGTTTTAAAACCGAGTGAAATAACTAAACACACTGGTGAAATAATAAAAACATTATTGAGTGATATTTTTGAAGAAAACCACCTCAAAGTAGTACTAGGTGGAGTTCCAGAAACTACTCAATTGTTAAATTTACGCTGGGACTATATATTTTTTACTGGAAGTGTTGAAGTAGGTAAAATTATAGCAAAAGCTGCATCAAAACATCTAACTCCTTGTACGCTTGAACTTGGAGGTAAAAACCCATGTATCGTAGATTCAACTGCAAATTTGAAATTATCCGCAAAACGCCTAGTATGGGGAAAGTTTTTAAACGCAGGTCAGACATGCATTGCTCCTGACTTCATATTGGCCCATGAATCCATAAAATCAAAATTGATTGATCTATTGATAACTGAAATTAAGAAGGCCTATGGAATAAACCCAGAAATTTCAAAATCTTATCCAAGAATCGTCAATTCAAATAATTTTGAGCGTTTAAAAGCAATATTAAAAGGAGAAATTATTTTGTATGGGGGTGAAACTAATTCTGATGATAATTATTTTGCTCCAACCTTGATAGATAGTCCAGGTTCAAATTCAAAGCTAATGCAAAAAGAAATATTTGGACCAATATTACCAATTTTAAGTTTTAGTGATATAAATGATATTGATAAAATAATTAAGCCTTTAGAAAAACCTTTAGCTCTATATATATTTTCAACCAATAAAAATTTTTATAATTCGATTATGACAAAATATAGTTTTGGAGGAGGAGCAATAAATGATACTATGATCCAATTTGGAAATTCAAGATTACCATTTGGTGGTGTAGGCGAAAGCGGGATAGGTGCATATCATGGTAAATATAGTTATGAAACTTTCACTCACAAAAAGAGTATTTCAATTAAATCAAATTGGTTAGATATTCCGATTAGATATGCGCCTTATGACGGTAAACTCAATTTATTAAAAAAAGTATTTAAGTGGTTAAAATAGAATAATTAGGCTAATAGATTTTTCTTATAATAAATTATTAAAATACTTATTATCAATGATTTATATAAATTAATTAAAGTTTTACTTTTACATAATTAATAAAATGAAAAAAATTTAAATATTTACAAAGTCATGATAATTTTGACTAAATAAACAGATAAAAAATTGGATAATAAAATCCTAATAAATCAAATGTTAATGTTTATTTAATTATTATTTTTTGATTTGAACATGTCATATTTTTGTATCAAACGTTACTTAAATGACAAAAAAAACAAAAATAGAAGAAGGTTATTTGATTGAAAAATACATGGATTATGTATTAGAACACCACAAGAAACCAAACTCCGTACACTCATTTGCGAAAAAATTTAATTTTAATGAATCTGATTTTTATTCTTTTTTTGGTTCGTTTACTTCACTAGAGTCGCAAATATTTGCTAGATTTTTCGACAACACCATAAACACACTGAAGAAAAGTAAGGACTACAGTAATTTTGATTCAATGAATAAAATTTTGAGTTTCTATTTTACTTTTTTTGCTAATCTAACTGCAAACAGGAGCTACGTAAAATATTCTTTAAGTAATGGTAACAGTAAGTTAAATAACATCAAACAACTTAGATTGTTAAGAAAGAAATTTTTGAGTTTTATCGATGGATTAGATCTTGGTATTACAGAGCTTAAAAACAAAAATCTCGATGATGTTAAAGATCGTGTAGTTAATGAATCATATTGGATTCAAATGCTTGTTACTCTTAAATTTTGGTTAGATGACGAATCTAAAGATTTTGAAAAAACAGATTTATTTATTGAAAAATCTATTGCTGCAAGCTTTGAATTAACTTCCACTACCCCATTGAAAAGTGTAATCGATTTTGGTAAGTTTATTTTAAAAGAAAAAATAAACATGAGTTAATGAAAAGCATTGACAGCATACCCATATCTAAATTAGAGCGTGCCTCAAAAATAGTTTCAACTGGAGCTAAAGTAGGTGTTAATTATTTAAAATACTACAGCCAAAGATTAAGTAAGACTGAAACAGAAGCTAAAGATATTCTAAATGAGAACAATGCCGAAGATATTTACAGTGGACTTAAACAACTGAAAGGAAGTGCTTTGAAAGTCGCCCAGATGTTAAGTATGGAAAAAAATTTATTACCTCGAGCTTATGTAGATAAATTCTCACTATCTCAATTTTCGGTACCACCTTTATCTGCTGCATTAGTTGAAAGAACTTTTAAAAAATATTTTGGACTACCACCAAGCGAGGTTTTTGATGAATTTGATCCAAATTCAGTAAATGCTGCTAGTATTGGCCAAGTTCATATAGCAAAAAAATACAAAAAAAAACTAGCCGTCAAAATTCAATATCCAGGTGTAGCAGAAAGCGTTAAATCTGATTTAGCACTGGTAAAGCCAATTGCTTTGAAGATGTTTAATATTAAAGGAAATGGTGCTGACAAGTATTTTAAAGAAGTTGAAGACAAGCTTAATGAAGAAACTGATTATTCTCTTGAAATAAAACAGAGTCAACAAATAGTTGAAGCTTGTGAAAAAATACCAAATATTTTATTTCCAAAGTATTATCCTAAACTATCAACTGAAAGAATCTTGACAATGGATTTTATGGAAGGAAAGCATTTATCTGAGTTTGTTAAGACAAATAATGATCAAAAAAAACTAAATAAAATTGGTCAAGCTTTATGGGATTTTTATATGCATCAAATTCACAATCTAAAGAAAGTTCATGCAGATCCACACCCTGGAAACTTCTTAATAAACAAATTTTCAAAACTGATAGCGTTAGATTTTGGTTGCATGAAATCCATCCCTGAATCTTTTTACAAACCTTACTTCGAATTAGCAAACAAATCAGTTCTAAATAACCCAACCAAGTTTTCTGAAAAACTACATGAGTTAGAAATTTTAAAAAATAATGATACCAGACAAGAAATTCTATTTTTTACAGATATGTTTTACGACTTATTAAGCATATTTACGCTACCATTTCAGAACGAATACTTTGACTTTTCAGATCCAGATTTTTTTGGTAAAATTGGTGATTTAGCAGAAAGGTATAGTAAAAGTACAGATTTGAAAAAATTTAATAACAATAGAGGCTCAAAACACTTCATTTACATGAATAGAACCTTTTTTGGCTTGTACAACTTAATGTTTGATCTTCAGGCTAATTCAATCAAAATCAATCAATTTAAAAATTACTAATGATACACTTAAAAAGACAGGATTTTGAAAAACTAGACCATATTTATAGAATTAATTTAATCAACAGCTGCTCAGGTTTTAAATCAGCAAATTTAATTGGCACAAAATCAAATTCTGGACATACTAATTTAGCAATTTTTAGCTCAGTAACTCACTTGGGATCAAATCCTCCCCTTCTAAGTATAACATTCAGACCA
>Ga0213866_10000785_pt1 | contig 24638 bp, 31 predicted proteins | sample PICome_11_FD_160079 | JGI IMG/M metagenome (GOLD analysis project Ga0213866, IMG submission 160079) | Coastal seawater microbial communities near Pivers Island, North Carolina, United States - PICO284 | ecosystem: Environmental > Aquatic > Marine > Coastal | place: USA: North Carolina...
GTCTAGCTTCCAAGCAAAGGTTGGGATGACAGATGATCTAGTAAGTGCAACCCTATTAGCAATACGTATGATGGCTGTACTAAAAGACTGGGATCCTAGAATATATGATTCTTTCAACCAAGCAGAGCACGATGAAGATTATGAACCACCAATGCCAATCTTCATTAGTAGCAATTATTGATAAATACTTTTATGAAGAGTCTTGACAACATAGCAGAAGATCTATTTAATAAAATTCGCGGAAGGTTCCCTAGCGTTACTATCGGCGACGAAGCAGGAAAAGTTACTAATGATCCAATTGTAGCTCGCTTTTTTGATTTTGATTACAAAGAAGGAGATAGAAATATCGGTAAAGTAAGTATTTCTATCAGTGAAGATAAACTTGCTGTTATGTATAGCAACAGTTTTGTAGAAAACGAAGATACAATTACTAGGCAAAACTGGTATAACTTTTTGAAAGAATTACGTGTGTTTGCTAAGAAAAGATTACTACAGTTTGATACTAGAGATATTACTAAATCAAACTTAGACAAGAGAGATTATAAATTCCTGGCGCAACAACGAGGCGGAGAACAAACAATGAGCGAGTCAACAATGTACGGTACAAGTAAAGTCAGCTACCAAGATATTGGTAATGCAAGACTAACTATTAAGCATACTGAAAGTGTAAACCAAGAACAATCAACAGGTAGAACAAGAAAAATTGGTGCTATCTACGTAGAAAACACAGACGGTGAAAGATTTAAATATCCTTATAAACATCTAAATGGTGCAAGAGCAATGGCAAGACACGTTGCTGAAGGTGGTAAGCCATATGATGATTTCGGCAAACATATTACAGGACTTTCAGAAGAACTAGCCAACCTACGCAAATTCAAAACTTATATGAATCGCTCAAGCGTAATGGCAGAAGGTCTAGCAGGATATATGGGTGCTGTTGCTGAAAGACTTGAAACGATTAAAAAGACTGTGTCCGGCCTACAAAAAGAATCATTCTATAAACAAGCATTTGAATCTTATGAAGTACCTGTTGTAGAAGATGTACCAAACGATGTTGCAGAAAATTGGATCGACGAACTTACTATTCGTCAGTTTAACGAAGATCTAAAAGATGTATTTCCGTTTGTATACAAACTAGTAGGCGAAGCAACTCGTGCAGAAGAACTTACACCAGATGACTTAATGAGTGAAAAGAAAAGCTCACCAGCTGGCGGCCCTGCTTGTTGGGACGGTTATAAGATTGGTAATCCTAAAACTAAAGAAGGTAAAAACGGTAAACGTGTAAACAACTGTGTACCAGAAGGGTCGGATCCAATCACTGATGCACTAGATGACATAATGGGACAATTTTCCGATAAACCACAAGCACAGGAAAAACCACAACCAGAAAAACCAAAAATTCCAATGACAGAATTTATTCTATCTTTGTTCGATAGAGAAGAAGGACAGTTTCCAAAAGGCGAAACAGCAGTACTAACAGCTATTGAAAAAGACTACGGTGAAGAATATATCGATCCTGCAAAGCAGTTTATTGAGCGTATTCAGGAAACATATGCTACATATGCAGAAGGTAATGCGTATGGAGATACAATCCGTAAGGCAAAAATGAATGGCGCCGAAAAAGGCGACAAAATTGATCATCCGGACGATGACGAAGAAAAGATTACAATCGAAAAAGGCGACTTATTAAGATTAGCCGGTATGTAAGCATATTTGGCTAATAAAATTGATTTTTTGCAAGTTTTTTTAAGAAAAGACTTGACAAGCTAAGTAGTTTAGTGTATATTATACACTGTGCTACAAACAAAGGCACAAAATATAGGCAACATTTATAGGAGGCATAACTATGGCATCATTAGCAGAAATCCGAGCAAAGCTCAAAGAACAAGAAGCAAGCTCTTCCGGCAACCGCAGTTCAGGCGGTGGCGATAACAGCATTTACCCATTTTGGAATATTAAAGAAGGCGATAGCGCAGTGCTACGTTTTCTTCCTGATGGCAACGCTGATAACACGTTCTTCTGGCAAGAACGACTTGTTATTAAACTCCCATTTGCAGGCGTAAAAGGTCAAACTGACTCACGTCCTGTACAAGTACAAATTCCGTGTATGGAAATGTACGGTGAGACTTGTAACATCCTTAATGAAGTAAGAGGATGGTTTAAAGACGCAAGTCTTGAAGATATGGGTCGTAAATATTGGAAGAAACGTTCTTATATTTTCCAAGGCTTTGTAGTGGATAATCCACTAGCAGAGGACACAACACCAGAGAATCCAATTCGTAGGTTTATTATTGGTCCTCAAATCTTCCAGATCATTAAGCAGGCGCTTATGGATCCAGATATGGAAGAACTGCCAACAGATTATACTGCTGGTGTAGACTTCCGTCTTAACAAAACTTCAAAAGGCGGATACGCAGACTATTCAACATCTAACTGGGCTCGTAGAGATCGTCCACTAGGTGATGCAGAAATGAATGCGGTTAATACACACGGCTTATTTAATCTTAATGACTTCCTACCTAAAAAGCCAGGTGAAGTAGAACTTAAAGTGATGCAAGAAATGTTTGAGGCGTCAGTAGACGGTGAAGCATTTGATATGGATCGCTGGGGTCAATACTTCCGTCCAGCAGGTATGAGTCAGGCAACTGGTGATCCAAATAAACCAAAGGCACCGGCAGCATCAACTCCGGCACCAGCGGCAACACCAGCGGCTGAGACTGCACCAGCACCACAACCAGAAGCAACTCCAGCACCAGCGGCTGAAGCGGCTCCTGCAGGTGACGGTAATGCTCAAGACATTCTAGCAATGATTAGAGCACGTCAAGGACAATAAAACCAATATGTCTTTACTAGCAAAATCGAGAACAGAGATTCACGGTTTACCTGTCAACGTTCCAAACGCTAGTAAAGACTTTGCTTTTTAGATAGGAGAAACATATGGCGAATAAAGCATTCGACCCAACGAAGTTTAGAACTTCACTAACTAAATCTATTACAGGTATGAGTAGTGGATTCAATGATCCAACAGATTGGATTAGCACAGGTAACTATGCACTCAACTATCTTATTTCCGGAGACTTTAACAAAGGTGTTCCAATGGGTAAGGTAACAGTATTTGCAGGAGAATCTGGTGCAGGTAAATCATATATCTGTGCAGGTAACATTGTAAAATACGCACAAGATCAAGGCATCTTCGTAGTTCTAATTGACTCAGAGAATGCACTTGATGAGTCTTGGCTACACGCACTAGATGTAGATACAAGCGAAGAAAAACTACTTAAACTTAATATGTCAATGATTGATGACGTTGCTAAAACTATTAGTGTGTTTATGACAGACTATAAAGCAATGCCAGAAGAGGATCGTCCTAAGGTACTGTTTGTTATTGATAGTTTAGGTATGTTGCTAACACCTACTGATGTTGATCAGTTTAACAAAGGTGATATGAAAGGTGATATGGGTCGTAAGCCTAAGGCATTGACTTCACTTGTTCGTAACACAGTTAATATGATCGGCTCACATAACGTAGGCTTAGTATGTACTAACCACACTTATGCATCACAAGATATGTTTGATCCGGATGATAAGATTAGTGGTGGACAAGGCTTTATCTATGCATCAAGTATTGTTGTTGCAATGAAGAAACTAAAACTTAAAGAAGATGAAGACGGCAACAAAATTAGCGAAGTGCGTGGTATTCGTGCAGGTTGTAAAGTAATGAAGACTCGTTACGCAAAACCTTTTGAAGGCGTACAAGTTAAGATTCCTTACGAAACAGGAATGAATCCATACAGTGGACTAGTAGAACTTTTTGAAGCAAAAGGTGTAATCGAAAAGAGCGGTAACCGCTTGAAGTATGTTACAAGCGAAGGCGAAGAACTATTAGACTATCGTAAAAAATGGACTGGAGAGTTACTTGACACAGTTATGTCAGATTACTTAATTAAGGAAGCTTCTATGGTAAATACCGCTGATGACACTTCCGAAGAAGAAGTCGAACCTGAATTAACTGAGGAGTAACTTATGGACGAAAGTCAAGTTGTTGAAGTCTGGACAATGTTTAAAGAATACATCGATAAAAAGCACATCGAACTAGCCGCAGAGAGATATGTCGATTTATGTGCCGATTATGGTATTTCAGACGAAGCATTACAAAACGCACTCGGCAACGATAGTGCATTAGATTATGCTATCAATTATTACTTAGATATTGATAATGAAGATGTACTTGATGAAGAAATAGATTGGGATTAACATATGGGTTGGTATAGCGAGATATCTCGTGATGTAAGCAAGATTCCTCAAGCAGTAGCACACTATGAATCAGAGCTTACAGATGCAAAGCAAGAAGTAAAACTTGTAGGCAATGTTGAAAAGGCAGCGGCAGCAATGCCAGGCATTGTTGAACAACGGTTTAATCAACTACAAGAGATTGAAGCTATACTCAACTATCTCAATATAGAACTGCGAAGATTGCGTAGTTCGTATTTTAAAAAATACCTAGAAAATTATCAACGAGCTCTGTCTAGCCGCGATGTAGAAAAATATGTCGACGGCGAGGCAGACGTTGTTGACTACGAAAAGATTATTAACGAGTTTGCACTGATGCGTAACAAATGGTTAGGCGTTCTTAAAGCACTTGACCAAAAGCAATGGCAAATTACAAACGTAGTTAAGCTGAGAGTAGCAGGTATGGAAGATGCATCATTATAATGTTCTAGTAGGCGTTGATCAAAATTATTATGATGAATGGGCAGTAAACTTATTACAAAGCATACAAAGATACAATCCTTGGCTTAATTTACACTGTCATATAGTAAATCCCACAAAAGAAAATACTTTGAATGGCGTAAGTATTACCACAGAAAACATTACGTTTGCAAACGACGAATCAAAGATTTCTTATCTACAGAGTGTTAGATTCCTAGTAGTTGCAAACAAATTTAACAAAAATGAAAACGTTTTTACTTTAGATGCAGACACTGTTTGCACAAGAAAAATAGGACACGTTTTTACACAACGACTTTTTGAAAAACAGCACGTCTTAAAGCACTATAAAGAAAATAGATGGCTTGCTGGATTTGTAACTTTTTTAAATAATGGTTTTAGACAAGAGCTTGCTTCAGAACTAACTGCTGTTCCTATTAATGAATGGAAATGGGGTAGAGATCAAACAATACTTAATAAATTAGCAGAAGAATACAAATACGAAAAATTAGATAGATTATGGATGTCTATAGGTAAAAACAAATTCAATAGTGCATTTTTAACTTTAAAAGGCGAGCAGAAGGTAACTGAAAAATATTTAAATGTTTATAGGAAGTATCTAGATGTATAAAGTTTTTTGGTCAAATAGTCGTCCTAATTTTGGAGACATCTTAACTCCTTATATATTAGATCATTACAATGTAAATTACGAGATGGTGCCTAAGCCAGAGCAAGGAAATGCTATGAGTATAGGTTCAATTATTCATAAAGCAATTGATGGAATGATTGTTTTAGGAAGTGGTTGTATGCATAGTAAACATCAATTAAATCCTAAAGCAGACTATCGTTTTGTTAGAGGTCCTTTAACTAGGCAACGAGTAATTGCTTGTGGTGGCACTTGCCCTAGTATATACGGCGATCCAGCTTTATTGTTACCAGAGTTTTGTAATGAAAGTAAAAAAGAATATGATGTTGGTATTGTACCTCATTATGTTGATCACGCTGACATAACTGAAAAATACCCTAATCATAAAATAATTGAACTTACTAATAACGATCCGTTAGCAGTTGCAAAAGAAATTACAAAATGTAGGTCGATTATATCCACATCGTTGCACGGTATTATTGCTGCTCACGCTTATGGAATACCAGCAGCCTGGGTTAAGTATTCAAACAAGCTAAAAGGTAACGATATTAAATTTAGAGATTATTATAGTTCCGTGCAATGTACAGATTACTTTAGACCTTATAAACATATTGAAGATGTAGAATTTTGTACTCCTACACTACCTGACCTAAACAAATTAAAAGAAAAGTTTTTAGAATTAAATGACTAAGCCCAGAGATTTATTACAATTTAGATTATTAAAGCAAGCAATACAAGAAGAAGGTATTAACTTTAGTGCTATCGATACTAACACAAAAATAAATCATCAAAATGGTTATGTAGAATTTAACGGCAAACAGATAGGGTTAAAATATCCTAAAAGTTACGTAGAAGAAATAAACAAATTATCAAAACAAAAAATTTATGACTTTTGTTTTATTGGACATTTTGAAGATAAAGGCAGACAAGAACTACTAGAAAAGTATCAGTCTAAAAATAGTTATATTAAGAATAGTTTTAACGGTAGAGATCCTAAAGTAAAATATCAGTTTGATAAATCATACTATTCAATTATTAGTTCTACAAAATACGGTTTAGTACCTAATCATAAAGGTCCTTGGTACGATCACGAATATGCTTGGTCATATAGATTTATTGAATGCATATTTGCAAAATCATTACCTATACTTTTTAAAGAAACAAAACTAGGAAAGTTTTTCCTGAAAGATTACAATTATATCTGGGATGATGAGTTCAGCCCGTTAGCTGACGATACATATAACAAACTAGTAGAACAAAATTATCAAAAAGCTATTAACGAATTTGTACTACAACCAGAAGAAATAAATGCTTTATACGGTATGCAATAAATATCTGTATGAAAACAATCGTACTTGTCACAGGTGGCTTTGATCCACTACACTCCGGTCATATTCAATACTTTAAAGATGCTAAAAATTTAGGCGACGAATTACACGTTGGCTTAAATTCAGACGATTGGCTTACACGTAAGAAAGGCAGACCCTTTATGCCTTTCAAAGAAAGATTAGCAGTAATAGAAAATTTAAGTTTAGTTGATAAAGTTATTTCATTTGACGATAACGACGATAGTGCCTGTGGAGCAATATTTAAGACATTATCTACACACGGTACAATAGAACTTGTATTTGCCAATGGCGGCGATCGGACAGACACTACAACACCAGAATATAAAACATACGGTGACTTACCTAAGATTAAATTTGCTTGGGGAGTAGGCGGCACAAACAAAGCTAATAGTAGTAGTTGGATACTTGATGAGTGGAAAACACAAAAAACAGAACGTGAATGGGGATATTGGCGGGTGTTAGACGACAAGCCTGAAAAGGGTTACAAAGTAAAAGAACTTGTAATTTATCCAGGCAAAAGTTTAAGTATGCAAAAACACTATTATCGTAGCGAACAATGGAGTATTTTAGAAGGCTGTGTTAAAATGCAGACAAATTTTAATAACAGAGACGAAACAGTATTTCTAGAACCAAGTTCAAGGCCGTATGACATTGATAAAGAAATATGGCATCAGGCATCAAATCCTAATGGTGTAAACGCACACATTCTTGAGATTCAGCGAGGAGAAAAATGTGTGGAAGAAGATATTGAAAGAAGAGATTAAATGGAACCATTAAGAATTTATGTTGGATGGGATAGTAGAGAAGATATAGCGTTTCAAGCGTGTAAACAAAGTTTATTAGACACGGCATCTGTACCAATCGAAGTTATTCCATTAAAGCAACGACTATTAAAACGAGATGGACTTTATTGGAGAAAGTCTGATAAGTTAGCATCAACCGAATTTACATTCACAAGATTTTTAATAGCAGAGATGGCTAATTTTACAGGTTGGGCATTGTTTATTGATTGTGATTTTATTGCTGTAGAAGATGTAAAAAAGTTGTTTGATCAAGCAGATAATAGGTATGCATTAATGTGTGCTCAACACGACTATACACCTAAAGAAGGTGTAAAGATGGACGGTAAACAGCAATTAAACTATCCACGTAAAAACTGGTCAAGTATGATGCTTGTAAATTGCGGACATCCTAGCAATAAAAAACTTACGAAAGATTTAGTAAATGATCCAAACATTGACGGTAAGTATCTACATAGATTTAGTTGGTTAAACGATAGTGAAATAGGCGCAATTAGTCACGAGTGGAATTGGTTAGTTGGTTGGTATAACGAACCAGATGATGGCAAGCCCAAGTTTATTCATTACACCGAAGGTGGACCGTGGTTTGAACAATATAAAGATTGTGAATATAATTTAGAATATTATCGTGCCGAACGTAAGTATTTGATGCAAGGTATAAAAGGAGCAGAAACAAAAGCAAACTTAGCAAAATCAAAAGGATCAAAGTTTGAAGAGCTTACATTACCTAAAGACACAATTGAAGCAGTAAAAACAGTAATATATACTCCTATTGATCCTACAGGAAAATATTATGGAAAAACACAGGAGCAAGCAATGAAAGTTATTCAAAATAAATTTATGAAGGGGACTGTACATAAAAATGCTGCTATTGATCCAGAAGAAGGAATAGCATACCATAAGGACGGTCTGCAATATGACGAGTACTTACAAAGTTTTGTGATAGGTAGCGGTGGCAGATTAAGTGACTGGAAGACAGAGCAGACTACAAACACTCCGTTAATCATTAGAGGACTAGGCGGCGGCAGTAGAAAAGCTCTTAAACACTGTTGGGAAACAAATAGACTATTTTATGCCATTGATACAGGATATTTCGGTAACGAAGGCAGTAAGGCAAAGATATGGCATCGTGTAACTAAAAACGAATTACAGAATACACAGCCTATTAAAGATCGTCCTGATGACAGACTGTTAAACTGGAAATACAAAAAATTTAAAGACGAAGGTAGAAAAATTTTACTTGTTCCGCCTAGTGAAAAAGTTATGATGTTATGGGATCAACCAAGTCCAGAAGAATGGGTAAAGAAAGTTAGCGAACAATTAAAAGAATATACAGATCGACCTATTGAAATTAGATTAAAGCCTGATCGTAGACACAGAATTACAAATCAATCACTAGAGGCAGCAATGGCACTAGATGTTTATTGTGTAATTACATATAATAGTATTGCTGCATTAGAAGCACTTAATTTCGGAAAGCCTGCTATTGCATTAGGTCCTAATTGTGCTACAGCAGTTTGTAATACTAAATTATCTGAAGTTGAAAATTTAAATAAACCAGATAGAGACACAATGTATTCGTTGATGTGTCATTTAAGTTATGCACAATTTAACCGCGAAGAGATGATGAACGGGTACGCTTGGGATATTGTAAATGAAGGTAGTTAGTTACTTCAATGTAGTACCTGCATTAAACAAAAGCCAAGAAAAATTTGATATATTAACTAAATTTGTTCAAGGTGTAAATGCTGTAGGTGATAAAGGTATACTACATACAGATAATAATTTAATTGACGCTGATGTAGGTGTTATACAAGGTTGGCAGCACGAAATAGGAAAAAATGCACCGCATTTAAAGTTACGTCAAGCAGTTATTGACAGAACAAAAAATAAACACGTTTGCAGTGCAGATGCAAACTTATTCTTATACGCAAATAAAACTAATCAACCTCATCATTATTTACGTTATAGTTTTGACGGTATCTTTCGAAATACAGGACAATACTTTGATGATAATCCTGATCCTAAAAGGTGGCAGCAAATCAGTAGAGACACAGGCATACAACTTAGCAATATGAAACAAACAGGTAATCATATTCTAATTTGTGCTCAGAGAGATAAAGGTTGGAGTATGGGTCAGATGAATTTAGATTTATGGCTAATCAACACTTGTACTGAAATACGTAAACACACTAATCGACCTGTTGTTGTGAGATTACATCCTAAAGATAATCAAACAAATAGAAGAGCAAGTAGCATTGCAAAATCATTAAGTCAATTTAAAGATATACGCCTTAGTCATAACAGAGATAATATAGACAGGGATTTAAAAAATTGTTGGGCAGTTGTTAATCATAATAGTAGCTCAATAGTAGGTCCAATTATTCAAGGACACCACGCATTTATAACAGACAATAGTACTAGTCAATGTGCCGAAGTTGCACATTTAGGATTTGATAAAATTGAAAAACCGACATTGTTTGATAGACAAAAATGGTTAGAAAGAATTAGTATGTGTCATTGGAAATTTAGTGAGCTACAAGATGGAACAGCGTGGCGCCATATGAGACAATACGTTAGTTCCTAACTACAGCCCATACGTGTTTAGATGTTTCAGTTTTAATAATTTCTAAATTTACATCTTGATCCATTAACTCTTTTACAAACTTATTAACACCTGTAATTTTCACATCATCAAACACAATTATTTTACTATCTTTAACTTGTTCATAATCGTGTTTTACAGTATCGTAACTATGACCGCCGTCTATATATACAAAATCAAATACTGTTGGCTTTAGTGTATCAGTAGTATACCCCTGGAATAACTTATAATCCAAATTATTATGCTCAAGTTTAACTTTATTAAGTGTTGCTTTAGCAATCCTCATATTAGCAGGCGCTTTCCCGTTACGTTCTTTTTTGTGTAAATCAAGATCAGGATTTTGTGCATCGAACACATCATATCCATAATAGGTTAACTTTTTTACTCTTGGTGCAAATAATTCAATAAATTGTTTAGCAGATCCTCCTTTGTGTGTACCTATTTCTCCTATGAACTTGCATCTTGCATCTCCGATAATCTGTTTCATTATGTCAAACAAAAATGGTTTCATTTTGAATTCCAATAAGCTTCACTTCTGTTAACCATTAGATCTTTATCTAAACTTTTTCCTGTGTCTTTGCGTCCGCCTTTCATATGGTCCATCCACTTGCCTAATGGTCCATTAATTAACGGATGGCCGCCGCCGCCTGACTTTGCTTCTTTGAGATACATTTCTGCACTATAGTCGTGTGATGGAAATTCACTGTACTTCTTTAACAGTTCACCGAACACATAACTGTCGTGCCATTCTTCTAACTTAAAGATGCCGTTCTCTGCATCTTCGTACATACGTTCAAAGTCTTCTAAGAAACTATGACACACAGGGTGATTTAGATTCATACCGTAGAAGCCACACTCTGGCCAAGTCTGCGATCCTTTACCTCTACCAACATATGTAATATAAGCATTTTCAGGAAGTAGCTCTTTGAACTCTTCGTAACTCCAAGGACTGTGAATAAAGCTATCTGCATCCATCCACACACACCATCCTTTAGAGCGTGTACAAGCGTCATACACAGCGTATGTTTTATTAGCAAAACGTATAGCATTCCATTTGAATTCTTTATGCCAATCTCTAGGACGTCTTGCTTTTATATCATCTGGAGGAATTCCATTTGCTTTAGGATCATTCTTCCATTTTTCTTTAAATGCATTTAGTTTAGGCAATGTCTTTTCTGCACTTAATATTTCTATTCTTCTTGTATCTGGATTAGGAGGTAGTATGCCTTCTGCATACACTAATAATTTAATTCTAGGATCTACTTGTTTTGCGAAACTTTCTAAAAATCTTTGTCCGTATTTTGTGTATCCGTCTGGATGAAATGTTGTAACCACAGTTATAGCTGGCATTTGTTTTCCTCGTTAAATATACTTATATGGAATATTTAACCTATGAAATTCAGTCTTTGGTCGCAATATGGCGCACAAAATAGTAGAGAAGTTTTTAATGCCTTTGCTCACAGTCTTGTGGCTGCTGGGCATACTGTTGTTTGGAACGATCCTGTTTCTGATGTTGATGTCATTTGGAGTGTTCTTTTCGCTGGTAGAATGGCTCAGAATAAAACTATATGGCAAAGGAACTTGGCAAAATCCAAACCGACCTTGGTCCTAGAAGTTGGCGGGATCAGCAGAGGCAAAACTTGGAAGGTAGGACTTAATGGAATCAATAGAGACGCTTATTGGGGCGATATTGATAATGATGATAGTCGTGTCAGTTTACTGGGACTTGAAGTAAAACCCTGGCGCACAACAGGTGAATACATTCTCATATGTGGACAACACGATAAAAGTCTGCAATGGAATAATATGCCTAAAATGAGTGTTTGGGTAATGAATACAATTACTGAAATACAAAAACATACTGATAGGCCAATTATCTTTCGTCCTCATCCTAGATGCACATTACCTAGCATTGAACACGAATTTAAAAACGTTCGTAGACAAACACCTAAGCAAACACCCGGTAGTTATGACGATTTTGATATAGACTACAGCAATGTATACGCTACTGTAAGCTACAGTAGTAATCCTGGTATACACAGTGTACTAGAAGGTGTTCCAGCGTTTGTAAGCCCTAGCTCGTTAGCGTATGACGTTGGTAACGACATAGACTTCTTTCACGACATAGAAGCGCCATTGACTCCAGATAGACAACAATGGCTTAACGACTACGCTTGGACTGAATTTACAGTAGAAGAAATTTCTCAAGGATTACCACTTAAACGCTTGACTTCTAAGTTGTTTTAAGTTATACTGTATGTATGTTTACAGTAGAAGATTACATAGAAATTTTAGCCGGCATCCAATCCGGAGGCTCTGCAATCAAATTAGAACGTGCTGACTACAACCTTGTTACTAGTTTAGCAAGGCAAACGTTTAAAGGTGTTGCATATACAGATCGTCAGTTTGAACTTGCTAAAAAGAAAGTACAACACTATGAAGGTCAACTTATTGCCCAAGGCTTTAAGATTGAAGATGATGACTATAACAATCTTAGATTGCCGCTGCGAGAAATAGATCGTAGTCGTTGGATTAAAATTGTAGATGATATTGACAATGCAACAGAACATAAATCTTCAAAAGCACCTTTTATTGCAGTTAGGTTTAGCTTCCAAAAGAAGTTAATCAGTGCATTAGAAAAAATAAGACTAACATCTTATCACTATGATAAAAAATTAAAAATACAATATTTTGAATATAGCGAACAAAATTTATTTAAAATTCTAAGTGCATTTGATGGAAAAAACTTTGAAATTGATCCTGCCGTTCAAACAATTTATGATAAAATTTTAACATTTACTAGGGAAAATAGTTTACCTGGTGTTTATGGTTATAAATTAAAAAACTTGCCAGACTCTGCTATTAATATGCTTGAAGAAGAATTAGGTAAACCTAATGCTGATAATTTACTGTTATATCAAGACAGAAGTTTAAAATATGGTTTACATATTGATAGTGATTATAATGTAGATACAAATTCTTTAGAATGGAAAATTGCCAAACGGAAAAATCCTAACGTTAGTCTTGATAGTGCGAATGTAAGTTTAGGTGATCTATTAATTACTTTAGAAAATTTGCAAAGAAATAGAACACTTATTCTTTTATCGAGTCAGAACGATTCGCATTACGATAATATTGTAGAAGCTCACTCAATTATTAGAAATCTATTCAAGCCTGAAGAAGTTGCTGTAACATTTAGATTAGATAACAAAGACGAAGGTATTGAATTTAACAATTATATTAAAAAGCAATGTATTAATAATATGGTTGACAATAATACTAAAATCGTATATAATACAAGTAATAAAATGCCCAAGCCACTATTAAAGTCGACTTGGACGCCTGATACGATTCTTGTATTAGGCGCTAGTGGATTTATAGGTCAAAGAAAAGTATTAGATTGTTATCCTAGTGCTGATCTTATTATACACTGTGTAGAAGGTAATTCTTCACAGGGTTATCGATCATACTTGGGGAGAGGAATAGACAAACTTTAATGGCAAGTTGTAAACTAATAATTGAAGATGAAGTAAACATCAAGCTAGAAGGACTCGATGTAGATGTACGACGAAAACTTGCGAACGCTCTTAAGTTCGAAGTACCATATGCACGATATATGCCGCAGTATAAATTAGGACGTTGGGATGGCAAAGTTGCTTTCTTTGGCATTGGTGGTACTGGTTATGTTAATCATCTTGACGTTGTTAGTGATGTACTTGCAAAAAACAATGTACAAATAGTCGACATTGAAGACAGGCGACATCCAATACAATTTAACTTTACTCCGGTAACAGAAAATTACTGGAAGGATCAAGGCGTTGTTTGGCCCAAGGGTCATCCGGCAGAAGGCGAAGATATTATTCTACGTGACTATCAAGTAGAATCAATTAATAACTTTTTAAATAATCCACAGAGTCTGCAACAGATTGCAACTGGTGCAGGCAAAACAATTACCACAGCAACTCTTAGTCACATAACTGAACCTTACGGACGTAGCCTTGTTATTGTGCCTAATAAAAGTCTAGTTACTCAAACAGAAGAAGACTATATTAATTGTGGTTTGGATGTAGGGGTATACTTCGGCGACAGGAAAGAATTAGGTAAGACTCATACTATATGTACTTGGCAGAGTTTGAATATTCTAGACAAGAAGCACAAGGACGGATCAGCTGTACTATCACTAGCTGAGTTCTTAGACGGTGTAAGTACTGTTATTGTAGATGAGGTGCATCAAGCAAAAGCAGAAGTATTGAAAAACTTGCTTACACGCAACTTGAAAAATGCTCCTATTCGTTGGGGACTAACCGGTACGGTGCCCAAAGAAAAGTTTGAGTTTGAAAGTATTCACGCTTCATTAGGTCCTGTTATAGGACAAATTAGTGCTAAAGAATTACAAGACAAAGGTGTGTTATCGCAGTGTCACGTTAATGTTGTACAGCTATTAGACACACAAGTACACACAGATTATCAATCAGAATTAAAATATCTAACAACAAATAAAGATAGACTAGAATATATAGGCAAATTATTAAACACAGTAAAACAAGACGGAAACACCCTTATACTTGTTGACAGAATTAGCGCAGGCGAAATGTTACAAGAACAAATACCAGGTAGTGTTTTTGTTAAAGGCGATGTTAAATTAAAAGATCGCAAGGAGGCATATGATGAAATCAATGAAGGAACTAATCACGTCGTTATCGCCACATACGGTGTCGCGGCTGTCGGTATTAATATACCGCGTATTTTTAATCTTGTTCTCATTGAGCCTGGCAAAAGTTTTGTCCGGGTAATTCAATCTATAGGTAGAGGCGTAAGAAAGGCAAAAGACAAAGACTTTGTACAAATTTGGGATATCACTTCAACGTGCAAATTTGCAAAGAGACATTTAACACAACGCAAAAAGTTCTATAAAGAAGCACAATATCCTTTCACTATAGAAAAAGTAGATTGGAACTAACAATGAAAATATTAACGCTAGACAATAAACCGTTTTCTTTAACGAATATGCCTGACGAACTTGAAGACGAAGTTCAATTTGCCGTTCTTGATAACTCAGATGCAAAAGAACCAGATTTCTTTTTTATACCTTTAATTTTCTTAGAAAGTTTTAGCGCACCAGCAATGGTTTTAGAAATAAATGGTAAAGAAATAATGATGCCTATAGATTGGCACCTCGCAGTAGGTGACAGTCATAGTGGCAATGACTTAGAAGTTTTACCATTAACTAGTATTAACGATAGGGGATTCGAAGCATTTCTTTTCAATCCATTAAGCAGTTATAAGTTTGACTTTGGCGATATTAAAGTAACAAATTTTTACAATGATGTAAAATGGTATTTTCCAAAAACAAAAAACGGCCAACTATTGGCAATACCAATTGAAGATTGCGATAAACCATTATGTGCGTACTTTATTAAAGATATCAGTAGACAGAGCGAAGTAATAGATTATACAAATTTACTATGACGGATTTTATACACACTCAATATATAGATAAAACAGTATGTGACGAGCTAATAGAGTATTTTGAAAATAATACAAAAAAGTTCGAAGGATTATCAGCATACGGAGTAGATAAGGACATAAAAGATAGTATTGATTGTTATCTGGAAGATGAGTCTCTAACTAACAAATATGTTCAGCAACTAAGAAAGGTTGCTAACTCTTATGTTGAAAAATATCCATTTGCAGATCATTATGCTCAATGGGGAATTATTGATAGTATAAACATTCAAAAGTACGACCCAGGTGGGGGATTCAAAGTATGGCATACCGAAAGATCTGGTCCAGAAGGATTACAAGCCTCTAGGCATTTGGTCTTTATGACTTATCTAAATGACGTTGATGACGGCGGAGAAACAGAGTTCTTCCATCAACAACGTTCAATTAGCCCACAAAAAGGTCTAACAGTAATATGGCCGGCAGACTGGACTCATACACATAGAGGGGTGCCTTCGCCGACAGAAACAAAATATATTATTACCGGCTGGTTTAATTTTTAGGATTGGAGATAGAAATGAAAGCAGGAAAGATTTGGGGTCAAACAGAATTGATTCACGCTAACGGTGTATTAGAATTTCATCGTATTGAGTTTAACGCAGGTTACAAGTGTTCAGAACACGAACACAGATTTAAATGGAACGGATTCTTTGTTGAGTCGGGCAAGATGATTGTTCGAGTTTGGCAAGATGATCAAGGACTAGTTGATGAAACTATTCTTGAAGCAGGTGACTTTACTCAAGTCAAGCCTGGCAAAATTCACCAGTTTGAAGGTTTAGAAGACGGAGTCGCTTTTGAACTATACTGGGCAGAATTTAATCACGATGACATTGTTCGTCGTACAGTAGGCTCCGCAACAAAAGGAAAGAAGTAAAAAATGTTTACAAAACTATTAGACGGTGTAGACAAGACTCTAGTTAGAAATCTTGTAATTTTACACACACTAGTAATTGCAGTAAGTAATTATTTGGTTACAATTAGATTTGATTTATTCCCAGGGGCAGACTTGCCTTTGTTTGGATCATTTCCTTTAGCGGCAGCAGCGTTTACGTTTCCAATCGTTGTTGTAGCAACTGACCTAACAGTGCGTATGGTTGGTAAAGAAGCAGGTCGTGCAGTAGTAGCAATGGCTATTATTCCTGCTATCATTGCTTCAGTGCTTGTATTACTAGCACTAGGTGATGAACACGCATATAGAGTTGGTTTTGCATCAGGTATTGCGTATGCTATCGGTACAATGCTTGATGTGTATGTATTCCAACATATTAGAGAGAAATGGAGTGAAGCGTGGTGGGCAGCCCCAGCAATTTCAACGATTGCGGCAAACATCATTGACACATATTCATTCTTTTATGTGGCATTTGCAGGTTCTACAGATGCAGAAGGTAACTTAACTTGGATTGGTGAAAACTGGCACGTTGTTGCACAGAATAATACATTGACTAAGATTGTAGTTGGCTTAATTGTATTCCTACCTGCATACGGAGTCCTATTAGGATACCTAAAGAAAAAATTAGGTAAAATATAATGGGAGAGCTTCTTCCTGGAGAAGCACTGATATACGAGCGTAGCAACGGTGTTGTGTACGCTCGTTATCAGAACAAGCCTGAGATTCCCCGCTGGGTTATAGGAGGGGATCCGGGTGCTGTAGCACGGGCACAAGGAAAGTTGTTGGACTACAGTGAATGGTTAAACTTATGCGAACTTGCAGAAACAAATATAACATTGAAAAAATTAATGGACAAACTTGTTACTACATACTATGTAATTAAGGAAGAAAAATGAAATATGAAGATTGGGACATTGGGGGAGAAGTTGTTAAAGAAGACGAAAGATATATCGTAAAAGATAACACATTATTAAACAATTTAGTAGTAAGCAGTACAATGTTATCAGCTAATAAGAGTACAACAGGACATCGACACGCCGGACAAGAAGAAGTTTATATTTTTGTTAGCGGCAGTGGACAAATGGAACTTGATCATAAAATAATTGATGTAACAGCAGGCGATACAGTACTAATAGAAGACGGAGTGTTTCACAAAGTACACAACACAACTGACTTTGGATTAAAATTTATTTGTGTATTTGACGGAGGGAGAAACCATTGAGAATTATAGCAGGACCGTGTCAGCACGAGTCATTAGAAAAAAGTTTAGAAATTGCACGTGAATGTAAACGTGTATGCGACAAATATGGCATCGATTATTATTTTAAAGCAAGTTTTGACAAAGCAAATCGTACAAGTGTAAACGGCAAGCGTGGCGTAGGATTACACTCATTTGTAAAAGATATCCTAGAACTAAAAGAACAACTAGGTGTAAAAACACTTACAGACGTACACGAAGTAGATCAAATACAATATCTAACTTACGTAGTCGATGTATTACAGATTCCTGCATTCTTATGCAGACAAACAGATTTAATACAAGCAGCTTGTGCAACAGACTGCATTGTAAATATTAAAAAAGGACAGTTCTTAGCACCGTGGGATATGACAGGAGTGCTAAGTAAGTGTAAAGATGCAAAAGAAGTTTGGATAACAGAACGAGGAACTAGCTTTGGTTACAACACTCTTGTCGTTGACTATACTGGTCTTATGTATATGCTCGACAATTATGAACATCCTATTGTTTTTGATTGTACACACTCTGCCCAAAAACCCGGCGGACAAGGTACTAGTTCAGGTGGTAATAGGGATTACGTGCCTGGGTTGGCTCGTAGTGGGTCTGCTCTTGGGATCCGGAACTTTTTCTTGGAAGTCCATCCTGACCCTGATGTAGCACCAAGTGATGGTCCAAATATGCTACGCTTAGAAAATTTTGAGGAGGTAGTACGTGATATCATCAGCTATTCTTATACCCGCAAGGTATAACAGCACACGCTTTCCAGGTAAACCTTTGGCACTGTTAGATGGTGTGCCAATGATTAAACGAGTGTATGATGCTTGTATAGCATCTAATCTACCAACATATGTGCTTACTGATAATCAAGACATATACAATGTAATTGGTACAAATTGTCTATTAGATCATCGCGATTACAAAAACGGAACTGAAAGATGTGCAGGCGCTGTTGCTAAGTTTGATATATTAGATCAATACAAAAACTTTATAAACGTACAAGGCGATATGCCTGATGTAACATTGCAAATGATAGAACGATGTATTGAATGGTTACAGTATTATCCTATTAGTACAGTGTTTACAGAAATGCCTAAAGAAATGCAAGACAATCCTGACTCAGTTAAAATGGTTAGAGCGGGTGATCAGGCTCTATGGTTTGGTAGAGGTATGACTGGGTATGGCGAATGGCACTTAGGTATATACGGCTATAAAAGAAATGCATTAGAATTATACAATGGTTTAGAAATTACTATTGAAGAACAAACGGAAAAATTAGAACAACTAAGATGGTTAAAAAGTGGTTGGAATTTGGGCTGTTCGAGTGTATACTTTAAAGGTACTGAGATAAATTCACCAGAGGATGTAGAAGAATGGCACAGCAAGCGTTTCCAGTAAAAGATGTATTAGCGTGTATAGATAGCAATGCAAAGTCTGTATGGAATGAACTCACAGACGAACAAAAAAAGTGTGTTAACTTTTGGTTACTTAATAGATATGCTAGTTCGGTATCTGGTACACGTGAAGCACAAGAACTTGCTGTTGTAATGACTAATCAAATCTATAATAAAAACTGGAACGAATTAGGCACAAGACATCCTAAATTACAATGGCAACTACTTTGTTCACTACACAATGCAAACAGTGATATTAGACGACACAACTGGATTGGCTTTAAGAAGAAGACAGGAAATAACAACGGTGTTAAGCTATTACAACAGATCTATCCTAATATGAAACAAGACGAGGTAGAATTACTTGCTAGAATATCTACAAAAAAAGAACTCAAACAATTGGCTGAGGAGCATAGTATTGACATCAAACTCTAAGCCATACGTATGCGAATATTGCAACACAGGGTATACAAGAGAAAAAACTCTTGCTGCTCATATGTGCGAGAAAAAACGTAGAGCTTTACAAAAAGATGAAAAGCGGGTACGACACGGATTTTATGCATTTCAAAGGTTTTATAAACTAAGTGCAGGATCTAAAAAGGAGAAATCGTATGAGGATTTCTGTGCTAGTCCTTACTATAATGCTTTTGTTAAGTTTGGCAGTTTTCTCAATAATGTCAAACCTCTCTACCCTGAACGATATATTGATTACGTTGTTACAAGCGGCGTTAAATTAGATCATTGGTGTAGAGACGAGATGTATGAAAAATATGTTCTTGAATTTATTTTGAAAGAAGATGTTACAACAGCACTTGAACGCAGTGTTGAAACAATGTTAGAATGGGCGGCAGAAAACGAACCAGCACCTTGGACGCATTACTTTCAGCACGTTAGTTTGAATAGAGCTGTATGGCACATTAAGGACGGAAAGATATCACCTTGGCTATTGCTTAATTGTAAAAGCGGAAAACAAATGTTAGGAAACTTCAATGACGAACAACTAGAAATGGTATATCACGTTATTAATCCGCAACATTGGGCAATGCGTTTTAATCGTCTCCCTAACGATGTACAGCTAGTTAAAGATGTAGCAAAGGAAAGTAATTTATGAAATTAATACATTATCCAAATAAAATTTTAGAAACAAAGTGTAAAGATGTAAACCTTGAAGACCCGGGTTTTAATCCAAAAGAGCTTAAAAAAGAAATGGTTGATTTTATGCTTACTAACGGCGGTATTGGATTAAGTGCTAATCAAGTAGGTCTTGATATAAAGGTATTTGTTATGGGCGATAGTGTTAAGAACAGTACAATGTGTATTAATCCTACAGTTTTACAACACACAGAAGAAACTGTGTTAGATGTTGAAGGCTGCTTGAGTTTTCCAAATACATTTGTCAAAGTTAAACGTCCTAAAGAAATACTTGCACAGTACTGGGACGAAAATCTAAAAGAATGTGTAGTAAAGATTGAAGGCTATAGCGCCAAGTGTTACTTGCACGAACTTGATCATCTATTAGGTATTACTATGAAAGACCGTGTTAGTAAAATGAAATGGGATATGGCACAGAAGAAAGCACGTAAATTGGAGAAACAGTTTGCCTGATATTGATATTGACTTTGCAGATAGAGGTATTATTTTAAGTAAAATACAACATCGTATTGCAAAACTAGACACTGATAAAAAACATAACACAGGCGTATATGTAACTGAATGTCCACATAATCCTGTGGACAACTTGTCTACTATTGATTATAAAACAGCAGAAGACAGGGGCTACTTTAAACTAGACTTCCTTAATGTAAGCATATACAAAGATGTTAAGGACGAAACACATCTAACAAAATTAATGGAAAGGGAACCACTATGGGAACTATTGGAGCACGAAGACTTCAGCGAAAAAGTCTTTCATCTAAACGGGCACAGCAATCTATTGAAACTATTGAAGCCCAACTCGGTCGAACAATTAGCAGCGACACTAGCTATAATACGTCCAGCAAAGAGGCATCTCGCGGACAAAGATTGGCAAACGATAATGAAAGAAGTTTGGACAAAGCCAACAAACGGTGATTACTATTTTAAGAAAGCACACGCTGTAAGTTATGCAATGGTGTGCGTAGTGCATATGAATTTATTAGTTGAAGAATTTAACGCTTCGACTTCTTAACTAATTGTACGTTTTTACGTTTTACTCTTTTAACTGAAAGATTATTAATATTAGTGCAAGGTCCGATTGTAACCTTGACATCTTTTGAATTCATAGTAACTAAACTATATTTGAAATATTCCATTTCTTTCATTAGAAATATATTAATGGGGATTAACCGATTAGACTCCCACCACCAAACTTCTCCTAAATCAAGAAACGCTTTCTTTTCCTCTGTTGATTTTAAATTAGTGTACACATACATTGATGTAACCCATTGATCCTGATTCGCGATGATGCCGACATACTCTTGGCCGCCGTAAACTACAACGCTGATAAAGGGGAAATTTTCTTCTATATCTTTTGTTAACATTCTTATCCGATAAATACAATATGCAACTTATACCCAGATATTTAGTCAAAAACAAAACTACGGTTATTGCTAATGAAGCAGGGTTTCTTACGGAGTATAGAGCAGTGTACACACGACAACTAAAAGTATTTACAGGTATTGATAACGTACTGGACTTTAAACTGGTTAATGCAGATCAAAAACCTATTGATCTAGCAGGATACTCCAGTATTAAATTTCAAGCGTTTGATGAAAACAAAAATTTAATTATAGAACACGATGGTGTAAATGTTAATCAATCAAAAGGATTGTTTAAAGTTACAATCGGTGAAAATGATCTATTAAATGTCAAGAGTCAGTATTTAAGTTATAGTATCTATCTTGTAGATGCTAACAGTAATAATGTAATTACATATACCGATGCACACTTTGGAGGTTGTGGTACAATATATATAGACACTTGTCAATATCCTGGTCCTAGAGATACTTATAGTGTATCTACATTTACTGAAGTAACAGAAGACACCCCGTATTGGACATCTGAAACACTAGATGCAGAACCGGGTATTAACGGCAACGAAGCATTACACACTGCTGTATATTATACAGATAATTACATAGGCGATATTATAGTACAGGCAACGCTCGATAATGACGTAATTGACGGCACAACTTGGGCTGATGTAACATCGCTAACACTCAATGGTGCAGAAACAGAGCCAGTAGTTGTAAACTTTAATGGAGTGTTTAGTCATTTAAGATTTAAAGCCACAGCAAATCCTGCAAATAAAATAAGTAAAATATTAGTCAGAAACTAGTTGACAACGCAACAATATTACTATATAATAGTAATATGAAAAATAAAATAATACTGACTATAGTCGTAACTTTTGTTGCGGCTTTTTTTACGACTACTATAAAATCTGAACCGTTAGAAGTTTGGATTTATGCAGAAAGAACACCATCTTATCTAGCACCGGTTACTTATTCATACGAGATTGTAGAATCTGAAGATATTAAAGATGTAGCAAATTTAGATATTGTAACTAGCGGTCCAAAAGGACAAGTAAGCTCATTATATATTAGAGGTGCTGACAGTGATCAAAATTTAATAACACTCAACGGCATACCTATCAAAGATCATTCTAGTCCAACAGGAACAGATGATATTGGACAGCATAATTTTACAGGAATAAGTTCTGTAGAAATTATAAAAGGTCCTATGAGCAGTGTATACGGGGCAAATGCTTCTGGAGGTGTTATAAACTTAATATCAGATGTATCATATAATTCTTATGCTACATTAAGTGTAGGTTCAAATAATTCAAGTACAAAGAAAGTACAAGTGTCTGATATCAGCAACAGGCTTGCATATACTATAAGTGCAGAGCAGCAATCAACAGATGGCATAAGTGTATATCCTGGAGGCAGTGAAACTGATCCATATGACAGTACAAACTATAATTTAAATTTTATGTACTACGGTGATATTGCAAACTATAGATTGAATTTTATTAACGAATTAAATAATTCTAATCTAGACGGAATGACTGATACAGAAGACTATACTGGTAAATGGCATTGGACTAACTTGCAATTTGATGCGAACACAAATAATAGTAGGTTTGCTTTTAATAATTCTAATCACAATAGAACATACACAAAAGACGGATTGCTTGAAGGAAATTACAAAAGTAATACTAATACTTTTCTTGCTTCGCATATATTAAATTTTAACAAAGCTGATGTTACAATAGGAGCAGAACACGAAAATGTTGATGCAAACTTCTTAACTAATATTAGAGGAGCGTTTCCGTATACTAGCAGTGTTGATAAAACTAGAAACACAAATGGAATTTTCGTTAATACAAATATACTAACTGAAGATAATTTTATAATATCAACAGGTCTAAGATATGATAGCATAGACGAGTTTGGTAATAAAGTTACCGGTAGATACGGCTTGCATAAAAACGGTTATAGAGGAAGTGTATCTCTCGGTTACCGTATACCTACATTATATGAGATGTATGGTCAAGACAACTATGGATTCAATGGTAATCCAAATCTTAAAGAAGAAGACACTATAGGATTAGAACTAGGTTACAATAATGATATATTTGATACAGCAGTATTTGTAACCCAAGAATCTAATGCAATTATATATGACGGAACATACGTTAACGACGCAGATAAATCTTACACTAAAGGTATAGAAACATCAATTAACCATAGTATAGATGATTATTTTATTACAGGCAATGTTGCATTTACTGATGCACGTAAGTCAAACGGCGAACAGAAACTACGCCGCCCTAAACTTACAAGCAATGTAAAAGTAGCTAGAATTATAAACGGCATAGAATACAGCACAAAGGCAAACTATTACGGCAAACACAAAGATATTGACAGCAAAACATTTGCTACAATTGACAAAAGTTCAGTTATAACTTATGATGCTGAATTAAAGCATTTAAAAGATAATGTAGAAATATTTGCTGGCATATATAATATAAGTAATAAGGAATACGAAAGACCCGACGGTTACAGTCAATTAGGACGTAATTGGAAAGCAGGGTTCAAAGTATACTTTTAATATGAAACACTTAATAAAACATCCAATGTTTTGGCCCGGACTACTAGTAGCATCTCCTGTTCTTTACTATATCATATATAGATTAGGTTTAGAACTTTGGTGCATAGCATACGGATTAATCTACTAAAAAACGCTTGACATTACACTTATATGATTGTATAATCATAATATGAGTGTAGTAAACGATATAGTTCTGACATACTTGCCGGCCAAGCGTAAGCAAACGCCAAGTGGCTGGCTATCATTTAATGCTCCGTGTTGCCATCATAATGGTCACAGTGCAGACACTCGCGGCCGCGGTGGCTTAATAAGCAACCCGGATGGAGGCGTTAGTTATCACTGTTTTAACTGCGGCTTCAAGGCATCCTGGCAACCGGGCAGAAACTTCTCTCATAAGTTGCGTAAACTACTCCAGTGG
>Ga0213866_10000787_pt1 | contig 24624 bp, 20 predicted proteins | sample PICome_11_FD_160079 | JGI IMG/M metagenome (GOLD analysis project Ga0213866, IMG submission 160079) | Coastal seawater microbial communities near Pivers Island, North Carolina, United States - PICO284 | ecosystem: Environmental > Aquatic > Marine > Coastal | place: USA: North Carolina...
TGCCACGCGCGTGCGTAGGGGTCGTAAAAATTGCGATACAGCGTATAGCGGGTGACTTCGTCGTCAAAGCGAATCGAGTTATATCCCACACCGCAGGTACCCGGCTGGGACAGTTCCTCATGAATGCGGGCAATAAACTCACATTCGGCTAGCCCCTTTTCCAGCGCCAGCTGCGGCGTGATGCCGGTGATCAGGCAGGCTTGAGGGTGCGGCAGGTAATCGTTGGCGGGGCGCGAGTAGATGACCAGCGGCTCGCCAACCGGGTTCAGGTCGGCGTCTGTACGCAGACCGGCAAACTGTACCGGGCGGTCCCGAGAGGGGTCCGCGCCGAAGGTTTCGTAATCGTGCCAGTAGTAAGTGGGCTCAGATGAGCTCAATGGCCTGCTCTTCGATCCGGGCCTGCCAGAGCTGCGGACCGGTCTGGTGTACCGAGGTGCCACGGGCATCGACGGCCACGCTAACCGGCATATCCTTGACCTCGAACTCGTAGATGGCCTCCATACCAAGCTCCGGGAAAGCGACCACTTTCGCCGAGGTGATCGCCTTCGATACCAGGTACGCGGCACCGCCCACGGCCATCAGGTACACGGCCTTATGCTTCTTGATAGCCTCGATGCCGGTAGGGCCGCGCTCGGCCTTGCCGATCATGCCCAGCAGGCCGGTTTTCTCGAGAATAAAATCGGTGAACTTATCCATTCGGGTAGAGGTGGTAGGGCCAGCGGGGCCCACCACTTCATCTCGCACGGGATCTACTGGACCCACGTAATAGATGAATCGACCCTCAAGATCCACCTCTGGGGGCAGGCCCTCGCCGCTCTCGATGAGCTCTCGCATTTTCTTATGGGCGGCATCACGGCCGGTCAGCATTTTTCCCGACAGCAACAGGGTATCGCCGGGCTGCCACTGGGCGGCCTCCTCCGGCGTGACGGTATCCAGGTTGACGCGTCGCACGTCCTCGCCCACTTCCCAGGTAATGTCCGGCCAGTCGTCGATGTTCGGTGGGGTCTGCAGTGACGGACCGGAACCGTCCAGCACAAAGTGGGCGTGACGGGTGGCTGCACAGTTTGGAATCATGGCAACCGGCAATGACGCCGCATGGGTAGGATAGTCCTTGATCTTGACGTCGAGCACGGTTGTCAGGCCGCCCAACCCCTGGGCACCGATACCCAATCTGTTTACCGCGTCCATGATCTCCAAGCGCAGCTCTTCCACTTTATTCGACGGGCCGCGCTCGCGAAGCTCGTGGATGTCCACCGGGTCCATCAGGACTTCTTTGGCCATAACCGCTGCTTTTTCCGCGGTACCACCGATGCCGATGCCAAGCATACCCGGCGGACACCAGCCCGCGCCCATGGTCGGGACAGTCTTCACCACCCAGTCAACGATGCTGTCTGACGGGTTGAGCATGACCATCTTGGACTTGTTCTCTGAGCCGCCACCCTTGGCAGCCACCTGCACATCGACGGTGTCACCCTCGACGATCTCCATGTGGATCACCGCGGGGGTATTGTCTTTGGTGTTCTTTCTCGCGCCAGCCGGATCCTCCAGAATTGATGCGCGCAGTACGTTATCGGGGTGGGTATAGGCACGGCGAACCCCTTCATTGACCATGTCGGCCACCGACATATCAGCTTCCCATTGCACGTCCATACCGACCTTGAGGAAGACCGTTACGATCCCGGTGTCCTGGCATATAGGGCGGTGGCCCTGGGCGCACATACGCGAATTAATCAGAATCTGCGCCATCGCATCTTTCGCGGCGGGATTCTGTTCCATCTCCCAGGCCTTGTGAACAGCCTGAACGAAGTCCAGGGGGTGGTAATAAGAGATGAACTGCAGGGCGTCAGCAACGCTGTCGATAAGGTCGTCCTGGCGGATTACGGTCATGCGGGTAGTCCTTGAGCGAATGACAAACGCGGCTCGCGATTATACACCGCCAACGCTGGCTATGGTGTGAACGGCTACTGGCCAGGCGTCTGCAACGAGCGCAGCGCGGACTCTAACTGGGTGATCTTGGCGTTAACCTGACGACGGGACGCATTGATCGACTGCACCCACTCTTCGTTGGCCGCGACGCGCTTATCCAGCTTGGCGCTCTCCAGCTCGTAGCGATTCAGGGCATCCGCGACGCGCTCCACCTCGGCCTGGTTGCGCTTGCCGCTGGTCATCAGTCGTTCGAGGTCACCTGCCACGCCCTTGAGCTTGGCAATCTCCGTGTTCAGCGTCTTCACCTCAGCGGAATTACTGGCGTCTGAATTGTTGAGCTTGGAAAGCTGACTGCTGTAAGAGCCACTGGATTTTTCAAGCTTGGTTAGCTTGCCGTTGCTCACCTTGCGGGCATCCCACAGTTTTCGCACCTCGGTATCGAGCAACTTGAGCTGAGCTCGCATGGCCACTGCAGATTGATTCACCGTTTCGTCGGTATCAGATAGCAAGTCTTCCAGGTCAGCAATGCGCTCATTGGATCGCGACATCTCAAACTGCGTCTGCTGCAGCTGCTCCTGAAGCTGCCACGCCCAGGCACAGGCCACTGCCGCAATCACCAGTGACACAGTCATCACCAGGCGTGCGAGTAGGCCGCTGCCTCCCCCACTGCTATCGGCGGTACGTCGGCCGCTGCCTTTGCGGGTGACTCTGCCCTTGTTGCCCCGGCCACGCGCAGTGGCAAACTGCTGCTCGTTGTCGCGCTTGGGAACAATGGATGGGATTGGTTCTACGTCGTCGTCTCTGGCCATACTGAAAGGAATACACCGCGTTTTGCCACATTATACATGGGCGCTTGGACACAGAAATAAAAAGCCGGGCACTTGGCCCGGCTCTTTGAAATGCATCGAAGCCTAGAGGAAGGCCAGCATTGCCCAGATAATGGCAACCATGGCGATACTGCAGTGGATCACGCCGACTACCGATGTCATTGGTCCCGTCTTGCCGAACAGCCCATTGGCTTCAGCTGCCAGGATAAGCGCCAGGGAAGCACCAACACCGGCCATGCTGACATCGGCGATGTAGAGGTGCTTGGAACCCAGCATGCCGAACAGCATGGGGCCGGACAATAGCGTATTCGTGCGCGAGGCCAGGCCAGCTTTGGCTGCCGCCGCCGGTCCGTCACCGGACTTGCCGTTCAGCCCCAGCACAATCTGCTGCTTGGGCCAGATGATCAGCCAAACGTTCAGGAACATCAGGATGCCCGCGATGGAGCCAATCCAGATCAGGGGCATACCCGCCACGCTGCTCATCGCCCCTACTGACCACAACAGGACCAGGCCCGTCAGGAACGTAAACATCGCACCCCAGCGAAACCACCACAGGGCGCGCGGTGCCAGTTTGGCCTTGGCGTCCTTTAGTCCTTCCGCTTCGGCTTCCTTGAAGTACTCCGTTTGCACGAAGTTGAAGTAATACAGCATGCCGATCCAGGTGATACCAAATATCACGTGAAACCAGCGAAAAATGAATTCAAGAATCATGGCCCGTTCTCCTTCTTATGGGATCTGAGTCTGCCATTATACATTTTGGACTCCTCGGTGAAACGAAATTGTCATACCGCACTTAACTGTCCGAGGGGCCGACATTCCTGGCGCCGGGTAACTGGGACTTTGCAGCTGGGAATATAGCCTGATGATCGAGGCTCCAGGCCGCGCCTGCAGGCGAGCGTGTGGCAAGGCACCCATCAAACAGACATAAAAAACCCGGCTCGAGGCCGGGTTTTTATCAGAACGGTGGGCTTACATCATGCCGCCCATGCCGCCCATGCCGCCCATGTCAGGCATTGCAGGCGCAGCAGCGTTCTCTGCAGGTGATTCTGCAACCATCACCTCGGTGGTGATCATCAGGCCAGCAACTGAGCCAGCAGCCTGCAGTGCGGTACGGGTCACTTTCGCAGGGTCAAGAATACCCATCTCGATCATGTCGCCGTACTCGCCGTTTGCAGCGTTGAAGCCAAAGTTGCCTTCGCCCTGACGAATCTTGTCGAGTACAACAGAGGCCTCGTCGCCGGCGTTGTCCACGATCTGGCGCAGGGGACCTTCCATGGCGCGCAGCGCAGCTGCAATGCCATGGTTCTGGTCTTCGTTATCGCCCTTGAGATCAGCGATGGCAGCAACGGCACGAACCAGCGCAACACCACCACCAGCGACCACGCCTTCTTCTACCGCAGCACGGGTAGCGTGCAGGGCGTCTTCAACGCGGGCCTTCTTCTCTTTCATCTCGATCTCGGTAGCCGCACCGACCTTGATCACGGCAACACCGCCGGCGAGTTTCGCAACCCGCTCCTGCAGTTTTTCGCGGTCGTAATCAGAGGAGGTGTTCTCGATCTGGACGCGGATTTCATTGACGCGCGCGGTGATCGCTTCTGCGTCGCCGGCACCATCGATGATAGTGCTGTTGTCCTTGTCCATGGTGACGCGCTTGGCATTACCCAGGTGCTCGAGGGTTGCGGACTCGAGGTCCATACCGACTTCCTCGGAGATCACGGTGCCACCGGTCAGGATCGCAATGTCCTGCAGCATGGCCTTGCGACGATCGCCAAAGCCCGGCGCCTTACAGGCCGCAACCTTGACGATACCGCGCATGTTGTTCACTACCAGGGTAGCCAGCGCTTCACCTTCAACGTCTTCCGCAACAATCACCAGCGGGCGAGACGCCTTCGCAACCTGCTCCAGCAGGGGCAGCAGTTCACGGATATTGGAGATTTTCTTGTCGACCAGCAGGATGAACGGTTCTTCGACCTCGGCCACCATGCTGTCCTGGTTATTGATGAAGTAGGGAGACAGGTAACCGCGGTCGAACTGCATACCCTCAACCACGTCCAGCTCGTTTTCCAGGCCTGAGCCCTCTTCAACGGTAATCACACCTTCTTTGCCCACTTTCTCCATCGCGTCGGCGATGATGTCGCCTACAGCGTTGTCGGCGTTGGCGGAGATGGTGCCAACCTGTGCAATGGCTTTGCTGTCTTCACAGGGCGTGGCTGCTGCCTTGACCTGCTCTACGGCAGCTGCAACGGCCTTGTCGATGCCGCGCTTCAGATCCATGGGGTTCATGCCCGCAGCAACGGACTTGAGACCTTCGTTAACGATGGACTGAGCCAGAACCGTCGCGGTAGTCGTTCCGTCGCCGGCTGCATCAGAGGCCTGGGAAGCAACTTCCTTGACCATCTGTGCGCCCATGTTCTCGAACTTGTCTGCGAGCTCGATTTCTTTCGCTACAGAAACGCCGTCCTTGGTGACGGTGGGTGCGCCGAAAGACTTGTCCAGGATTACGTTACGGCCTTTGGGGCCCAGTGTCGCCTTGACCGCATCGGCCAGGACGTTCACGCCTGCCAGCATACGCTGACGGGCATCATCGCCAAAAAGTACATCTTTAGCTGCCATGTCTAATTCCTTAATTCAATTCGCTTAAATGATCAGATGCTGGGACGCAATTACTCAACGACCGCGAAAATTTCGCTCTCGCCCATAATGATGAGCTCTTCACCGTCTAGGTCGATGGTATTGCTGCCTGCGTACTGGCCGAAAACGACGGTATCGCCAACCTTGACGGCCAACGGGCGGATTTCGCCGTTGTCCAGGGACTTGCCCTCACCTACTGCGATGACTTCACCCTGATTGGGCTTTTCCTTGGCGGAACCGGGGAGCAGGATGCCTCCGGCCGTGGTTTCTTCCTCTTCCTTGCGACGAACGACCACCCGGTCGTACAGCGGACGGATTTTCATGGGTGTGACTCTCCAATCTATCGGTGTTTTGGGCCCCACTAGGGGGGTGTCTAGGTCAATTGGGGCGCCAACGCGGATTTCAAGGGCCGTATTAGCACTCTATTTGAGAGAGTGCTAATTCTAGTCATGGCCGAGGTGGAGTCAAGGGGCAAAAACGCGCTATCTGAAATGCGCCAAAAATAGATATAGTTTTTTAAAATCAATTAGTTAGAGTCTTTTTGGTGCTCATCCACCCGCTGGAAGTCACCTTCGATGGTGGTGGTCTCGGTATGATCCCGTCCAGGGACATAGGGCTCAGCTTGCGGGCCAGCTAACCATCTGGCCAATCGGCGGCGAAGAGGGCCCACCAGGACAACCAGGGCAGCGACATCGGAAATCATCCCGGGGAACATCAGTAACAGCCCTGCCATTCCCACCGCCATATCGTCCATCAGCATGCCGGGGCCGATCACACTTCCAGACTGCGCTTCGCGGAGGCGATTAAACATTTCCATACCCTGGATACGGAGCACGAACAACCCCGCAAAGAATGTCAGTAAGACGTAGCCCAACGCAGTCAGCGCGCTGGTTTCAACGCCTAGCTGAATGAGGGTAAACAGCTCCAGCCAGGGCAGGAGGAGGAAGAACATTCGCATCATGTCAGTATGGGGCCGGATTCGCGCTATTCAAGCGCTGGCGGGCCGTTGGTAACTGCCGTTACCAGTCGTAGTTGAGTCCAATTGACCACTTTCGGTCGCGTTTGTCGACAGCATCCTCCGCAGGAAGGTTGTCGTAGTCGTACTCAAGCTGGATGACGGAGCTGAAACTGCCGTTAATCGGGTACTTGAAACCCGTGGTTGTGTTGATTTCAAAGTCGTCACCACTGTCGAAGGCCTGCAACATGGCGTGACGGTGAAACAACTCCATGCCCTGGTCGTTGAAGCGCCAGGCAAAATCGAGATTCCACAGGAATGCCGGCGCGGTGCGTTCAACGCCCGTGGTGAAGCGCTCGTCCACGTAGTTCAGCGTGCCTTTACCCAGCAGATTGATGTACCGGGTTTCGAAGAACTGGTAGCCCATGCCCATACCCACGGAACTGCGTTGGTCCAGTTCCCTGAATTCATCTTCCTCGTAAAAAGCGTTACCCGTTGCGAACCACTGCTCCGTTAAAAATTGGTCGTACTGGTAGCTCGTACGCCACATGTTCCGGGTTGTCTGGCTCTCGGCACTTTCTTCCTGGTAGCGCAGGGCGAGGGTATGGCGTGATTCGATGTAACGAAGCTCGGTGCGCGCGTCCACATTGTATTTGGTGATGTCGTTATTACCGGAGCTGTCTTCCGCGGCGACCACCACACTGCCGCGCTGGGTAAGCAGGGGCGGAGGTTCTGTCAGGGTTTCCCCGGCGGCGATGACCAGTTTCCAGTCAGACAGCGTCTGTACGCCCTGATCGCAATGAAGATGCTGTCGCTCCTGCTGCTGGTACATCCAACAGTTTTCCAGTTCCTCGCCAGTCACTTTCAGGTCATAGCGCTGGCCGGTTTCGATCATTTCGACATGATGCTGGTCGATTTTCAGCTCTCCGAGGATGTCGTTCTGCCACACCACTTCGCCTTCGCTGATGGCTTTCAGCGATCCGGCCAGCGACTCGCCGTCGCTGAGGTGAATTCTGTCGGCCAGCGCCGAGCCTGTCGGCAAAACCAGGGAAATAAACAGCAGGGCGCACCGCAACAGCTGGCTGTTTGCGGGCTTGTGATAATCTGGATTCGTCATGAACTCGAGGTGTCTGCCCGTTAAGGGCTGTCTGTTGTGTGAATCAGGAACCGGACATTAACCATCGTATCTGGCAGGTTGTCGCCCTCATTCCCGCCGGCAAGGTCGCCACCTACGGAGACGTGGCACGAATGGCTGGATTACCCGGCGCTGCGCGTCGCGTTGGCGCCGCACTTCGTGCCCTACCCCAGAATACGCGCATACCCTGGCATCGCGTTATCAACGCACAGGGCAGGATATCCCTGCCTGAAGGCTCCCGATCACAGTATACCCAACGGGAACGTCTCGAGGCAGAGGGAATCGTCTTCTCGCGCTCCAACCGGATCGATCTAGCCCGGTTTCGCACCCACTGAAAGCTGTTTGAGGTTACCGACGTTGTGCGGATTTTCGGACCGCTCGCGCTCGTACTGGGCCTGAGCGCTGGCGCAGGACACCGCCATGAAACGCAGCGCCTGAGCGGGTAGCTCTCCGAGAAAAATAGGCCGCGTTTCCGGCCGGGTAAAATCCTCACCGCGGATGGCGCGATACTGGGCACGAATCTCAGCGATCAACGCCTGCCGACGCGCCTTGGGATCGCCACCGGTGGTCACTCCACCGTGAAATTGATGGAAGGTGCCCTCTCCCGGCAGCAAGACATGCTGCACTCCGGGGAATTCGCATGCGCGCTTGTACAGGTCAAGGTTTACCAACCCCCCACCGCGCAGATTGAATCGGGGATCGCAGCCACGCAATACCTCCCACACACGGCGGGGCATGCTGATGCAGTTACTCTCTCCATTGGGGAGGAAAAACCCAACCGCGCAGGATTCGCTGAAGCACGCGATATCGAACAGCCCGTAGCCGTTATCAGGCCACCCGGTTGAGGCGACCAGAGCCTGGTCTGCCTCCTCATCGTAGCCACTCTCAACAGCGTTCTGCTGCAGCTCGGAGCCGATATGGTACCCGGGAACAGTGACGATCGCCGCGGAAGAAATGCGATGTCCCCGCACAAGGCCTGCTACCACGCCAGGTGTCACCATGCGCGCACCATCGATCATCACACAGATGTTACGGCCCGTTGCGAGTTGGGCACCATGATTCACGGCATGAACAGGGGTCGGCTCAGTTTCGTCCCGAAGCACGTGGCGGAAGTTGGCGGGAAGTCTGTCCACCTCGGACTGAGGCAAACAATTGGAAGAGCAATTTTCCACCACGATGACTTCGTATTCATCCGGCCTGACACCGACCTGATGATCGGCTTTGAGGGAGCGTAAGGTGTTGAGCGCCTGTCGCGGCATGTCGTAAACGACCACAACGATGCTGACGATAGGTGTGTTGACCTGGCGCAGGTTGCCAAAGTTAAGCATGGATTTGTTCCTGTTAGGCGGCATCCATGCCGAACTCATTATGATTATGTTTTAGGCGTCTGGCCTCGGCCTATTGTCGGTCCAAGGTGCCACCCAGATCAAGAGTAACATTCCAGGGATGGCGAGCAGTGCACATAGCAGGAAAAAAGGCGTCCAGCCGACAGAATCCACGATCACGCCCGTGCTGGCGTTCGCAAATGTCCGTGGCAATGCCGCCAGGGCTGTAAACAGTGCAAACTGCGTCGCTGCGAAGGCCTTACTGGTTTCCCGCGCAATAAAGGCCGTAAAGGCCGCAGTACCCATTCCCACGCCCAGGTACTCAAAGCCGATCACCGCACCCAGCAGCCACAGGATGGCGCCAGATTCTGCCAGCACCGCGTAACCGAAAATGCTTACCAGTTGGACCACGCCGAACAACCAGAGAGAGCGGTTAATGCCCACCCTGACCATGACCAGACCGCCCAGCAAGCCACCCGCTATCGCCGGCCACAGGGCAGCATGCTTGGCGACCAGCCCGATTTCCGTTTTGGTAAAGCCCATATCCAGGTAGAACGGGGTAGCCAGTGCCGTCGCCATGTTATCCCCCAGCTTGTAGAGGAACATAAAGGCCAATGCGGTTACCAGTGAGTTCACACCCCGACGCTTGATGTACTCACTGAAGGGAGCGATCACTGTCTCGCGGATAGTGGTGGACTCGGGCACTTCCGAATCCGGTTCACCAACTATCAGGCTGAGCGCCACACCAGCCAGCATGAACAGGCCGGTAATCCCAAAGACCGTTGACCAGGGGAGCATATCGGCGAGCACCAGTGACAGGTAACCCGGTACCAGGCTAGAGATGCGGTATGCCTGCACGTGAATGGCATTGCCCAGCCCAAGCTCCCTGTCGGGAAGAATCTCACGCCGGTAGGCATCAATCGCCACATCCTGGGTTGCGCTGAACAGCGCCACGGAGAATGCCAGAACCGCGATCGCCCAGGTCGATTCCTGCGGCGACAATATGCCGAGCAGCCCGATGGAAACGATGAGCGCCAACTGCGACAACAGCATCCAGCCCCGCCGCCGCCCGAGTCCGGGAATAGACCAGCGATCCATGAACGGAGCCCAGAGGAATTTCCAGGTGTAGGGCACTCCCACGAGGGCGAACAAGCCGATTTCAGTCAGTGATACTCCACCGTCCCGCAGCCAGGCGGGTACCAGCTGAATCAGCACGTAAAGCGGCATCCCCGAGGCGAAGCCGGTAAAGATGCAAATCAGCATGCGCCGGTTCCAGATTGAGCCGGACTGCTGGACTTCCGCCTCGTTCATCAAGCCAAGCCCTTCAGGGGACTTTGCTGATCCCGCAGCGCGAGCGCCTGCCGATACAGCTGCATATCCTTTGCATGGTAGGCCTCGATGCCGGAACGAAATTCAGGGTCTTCGATGTAAGGGCCGGCGGCCGCCCCGGGATTGCGATTCACACTGGGCGCGGGCAATTCTCCGCCCAGCACCTGCTCCGAGAAACGACGAACCTCGTTCTCGAAATCCTCGGTAATGCCAATGAAGTGAAACTTCTTCAGGGGAAATCCCCACAGGAACTTGGTATAGGTATTGCGCATCTCGCGGCTGAAACAGAACCTTTCCAGGCTCCAGTCCTCTTCAATCACCCGTGAATGCACGCGTGCAGCGGTTTCAGGTTTGTAGGTTCGTCGCCAGTAGTAATAATGAGAAGCGAGCCGCTCGACGGGATCGCGCATCCAGGTGACATAAGACTTAGGCGTCGCAGACCGAAGGAGACGATACTTGATCGGCATATAGTGCCCGTGAATACAGTCTATCCGGGCATTCACCGTGTCTCGTCCCGACAAGATCACCGCCCTGCGAAGAGCCGAGACATTGCGTCGAAATGTTGACCGATTCATTGGCAGGTCGGCATAGTCCTGCAACATGTGATTACCAAAATGCGACTCCAGTGCTTCGAGGAAGGATGAGCCTGCAGTTTTGGGTAGATGGACAGAGATCAGCATCATTGTCCTGATTAATCGCCCGGCGCTAGGCGCTTGGCCGCGCGTGCAAAGAGGGTGCGACTTTCCTCTGCAAGATAATCAGCGAGCAACAACAGTGCTCGTTGTCGGCGTCCGTCAGTTGCTACGGCGGGGTAGTCCGAAAAGTTTTCCTCAAACAAGTGGTCGCGGCCCAACCACTGCCTGGCGCACGCATCATTACCGGATTTGAACTGTCGGTAAAATGCTTCGGCTGAATTACGATCAGGCATTCTACCCTTACCCGTCGCGCGGGATTCCAGAAACGTCACCAGCCGCCGCCTCGGTTTGCGTGTCTCCAGCTTATTGGATTCACGTAACATGCGATTAAAGATAAGCAGAGCCAGTTGGGCATCGGCAGACAGTGAGGCATTAAACTCTGATTTAGGCGATTCAAGACCGAGGTTGTCTCCAAGCAGTGACGAAAAGTCGTTAACGACATCACCGCCCGCCAGATGCTCTCGGTTGTACTCCCGAATGTCCAATGCCTCGCCACCGAAAGCGTTACCCCAACGTCGCAACAATGCCTCAAAATCATAGTAAACAGGCAGCCGCTTACCTTCCTCGACCGGAGCAGGCAATATAGTGTCGGGACAGTGACCGGCTCGTAGCGCCTGCGTATACAGGCTCATCGCCATGCTGTCCTGTCGCCTCAGGTAGCACACTACCCGAACGTCACTGAAGTGTTCGCGCAAAAAATCCCTTAGTGCGAGCACTTCTTGCCCACGCACCAGCCGCGAGTGAAAATGCTCCGAGGACACGATAAACAGGTCGTGGGACTCTCGCGCAGCCGTCATTTCGGCGGCCACGGACGTCAGCAGTTCCTCACGCCACTTTTCTCGCTGCGCAGCATCGCGAAAGCGTCGTTGGCGTATGAAATCGTCTTCCCGCTCCATCGACATGAACAACGCAGGAAAGGCGCGGTTGTTGACCGGGCCAGCTGCCTTCCCAAAGCAGATACCCTGCTCTGAAAGCTTGGCGCGGTTAACTGCAAGACTGCGCTGGATGGCCGTAGAGCCCGTTTTTTCAGTACCAATATGGACGATACAACGCATGATTCAAAAATGCCTGAAGCGCGAGAGGCGTTTGCAGCGCCTTTGGAAACTGACCATCGCTTTACGAAAGCCCTTATAGTCGCTGATTTCAGCTTCCAGTCGCGCCAGGGCCATTTGGTAAAGAGCCAGGTCGTAGCTGTTGTTATCCAGCAATGTCTTCTGCAACTCACCCAGTTTGCTGCTCAGCCGAGCTAGCTTCTCCTCGGGAGTGCGTTTGTCTTTTCCGGAACGGGAGACGTTCTGTGGAACATGGGCCAGGTCGATATCGGGGAACAGAGGGCGCAGCAAACGCTCTGCCATCACCATGCTTTCGTCGTACATCTCGACCACGCCGATGAACTCCACTTCCTGCAGGGCTCTGGCTGCTGCCGTGAAATACTCCAGGTCGGTCAGCTTGCCCTTGCCAGGCGAGAAACGACCCGCCAGATAACGGCACTGGAAGTTACGAACGGTCGGTCCCACGTTTCGTTGCATTCGCCAATCTACATACTCTTTCAGATCCTTCTCTTTGGCAGCGCGCGCTCCCGGGGTTTCCGCATCCTGCTCTCGCTCAAATTCATACACTGACCGCACCCGCAGTATCGGGTGACGCAGCAGATAGAGTCGAAAGAATCGACACTCCCCCGCTTCAGCGGGCATTTGCGGCATATGGTGACTGGAGACGGCCCGCAACTCGGGGGAGCTGTGCAGGGTGTCCACCAGGTGCGCTGCTCCGTGCTGGCGCATCAGGTCGTCGCGACGATGATCAAGAAAACTGTCGCCAAAGCTCCTCGCCAGCGACCAGTCCAAAGTGGTGCCGGCGTTCTTAAATATATGTCCGTGCAGTAAAACGTTTTTCACGGGATGACTACTGCTCCCTCATAACTTATGCGCTCTTGAAGGGACGCAGGGGTTGGCCAAAATCTTCTTCCACGATGCGGGCAGCACGATCGCGACTGAAGTGCCGATCCAGCCAGGCTGCATAGCCACTCAACATGTCCTGGCTGTGCTCCGGCTCCCGATAGGCACGGGTGACGCCCTCTGCGAAGGCGCTATCATCATCCGCTACCGTCATCACGCTGTCACTCTCGGGTATACCCTCGGCACCGACCGCGGTGGTTACCAACGGCACACCACGTTGAATGGCTTCAATCACCTTGCCCTTCACGCCTGCGCCAAATCGCAGCGGCACCACGGCCACGCGCACTTTCGCATAGAGATCGGCAAGCTCGTCGTCCTCCAGGTAGCCATAGACTGTCACATTTTCTGACTGCAGTTCGGTGACCGCGTCGGGTGGGTTTGAACCAACAACGTGTAGATGTATATCTGGAATCTGCTCGGCAATCCGCGGCAGCACATCTGACACGAACCACTGAATACCGTCGACATTAGGCGGGTGATTGAAACCGCCTACAAACAACAAACCCTGACGCGTTTCAGCGTCATAACCAGGCACCGCGCTGCTCTCCAAGGCATAGAGCGGAATCGCGCGTGTTTCAAGCTGGTCGTGAGTCCGGGAAATTTCATCGATCTCTACCTGCGATGGGTAGTAGACCTTGTCGACGCGATCAAAGACGGCGAATTCTCGTGCTCGCCACTCGACGGCAGCTGCGCTCTGGCCCTCCAGCCCCGCCAGTTCGTGTTCCCGTTGCGCTCTCAGGTAGTGAAGGTCGTGGCCAAAGAAAACAATGTTAGGTCGCGGTTTCATCTTATGGAAATGGTCCAGGAACTGTTCGGCAACGTGAGGCCTGTGCAGGTAGATGTTATCTATGTAGGGCGCGTTCTCTTTCAGCCAGTTTTCCAGGTTGCGCGCCATATACTCACCCACCAGAACCTCCACACCCATCTGCTGTAACTGGCTGGTGTACGGTTTGTGTGGGAAAAAGTTGGCGCCGATGAATAGCACCCGGTAGCCCATCGCCAACATCAGCTGGACGTAGTACAGGGTGGAGCGGGAACCTGCATCCTTATCGTGATGCGGTACGTAGTGGTCTACGTATACCACCACACGCTGATTGCGCGATCGATCGCGCGCCAGAAATACGTGGTCTGCGTTATCAAAGTGTTCTGCGTCGAGCACCGCGGCCCATTTCTCGCGGAACTTCTCCTGGTTTACGAGTTGGTGCTGTTTGATGCCCGCGGACAGATCAGTGCCATTGCTGACGCCCTCAAAGTGATACACCACCGATGCGGGCTGGTAGTAAACCTCAAAGCCTTTTTCGCGCACCGCAAAAGCCAGGTCAGCGTCCTCGTAGTACGCGGGCTTGTAACGCGTATCAAAGCCGCCGATGTCCTCCCAGAGCGACCTCCGTATCAACAGGCAGGCCCCGGAGATATAGTCCACCGTTTTCAGGTAGTTGTACTGCGGTTTACCGGGGTCATCGGCGCGACCATAGTTCCAGGCGGAACCATCGCGCCAGGCAATGCCCCCTGCTTCCTGTAACTTGCCGTCAGCAAACAGCAACTTGGGGCCCACGATGCCGGCATCCGGACGCGACGTCATCACCGCCAGCATACTGTCGAGCCATCCGGGGGTCACGGCGGTATCATTGTTCAGGAACACGATGAATTCACCCTGCGCGACAGCCGCAGCTGAGCGGCAGTTTTCGATAAAACCGCCGTTCTCGGGCATCCGATTCACGCGGATGTTGTGCACACGGTCTGCCAGCGAGGTCGTCAAATCATCTGAGCAATCGTCAGCAATGATGATCTCCACCGCCTGGTCATCAAGGCACTCAGACAGTGCCTGAAGGCACGTCATGGTCATTCGGTATTCGTTGTAAACCGGGATGACAATGGAAACCCGTGGTGTGTCACAGGGGAGGAACTCAAGCTCCAGGTCATCCAGGGTTGCGTCCAGCTCCGCGGCCGAGAAGTCGACGCCCGTCGATTCCAGCTCGGGGAAGCGTGCATCGATCCAGACTTTGAGATCTGTCGCGTCTGATCCCAGAAAGACCTGCGTTGCCCGTTTTAACCGTTGCCCGCTGAAGCTACGAACTGAACCCGCCGGGTTTCTCAACACGTACTTGATAACATTTCCCGCCAGCGCAACTTTGCCGGGATCGTTGTGCGGTACAGGCAGATCAAATTCAGTGAAGTGGTGATGCGCGTCAGCGAGTGCATCTTCGTAGGCAGTACCCTTGCCGCGTTGAAATGTCAGCAGGCGGTAGCCGCGGCGAAAGTATCGTGATATGCGGCCGGTGAAGGACAGCTCGAATGAGAGCAGGTTGTTGAAGGTGCGAATCAGCACCTCAAACAAATACTCTGCCTTCTGTGTGAGTACGCGGTGCTCTTCTGCCAGGCGATCGTGAGTGGCCTGCAGGAAAATATACGATTCCCGCAGCTTTCCATGCTGGGCCACCTCGGCGGTATGCGCATGGGCGAGGTCATCGTGTTCAGCGGCCAATTCGTTGTAGGTGTGTTCCAGCGCCTTATGGCGCGACTTCTCTGCGTCGTGCGCCTTGTCCAGTGCGGCATAACTGGTCTCCAGAGTCGACAACTGGGAAAGGCCCTGGTCACGCTCGCGCGTGCGCTCGTCGCACAGCGTGCGAGACTCGACCAACTGCTGCCGCGTTTCTATGGCATCAGACAGAGGCTCCAGAGCGCTGGCACTGTCGCGTAAAAACCAGCCTACCGACGCTGGCATATCGACAGCGCTGAATGCTGAGCCACCGTCACAGATCGACTCACACAACTGGCTTAGCGACTGCTGCGAATCCGACAGGAAGCCTGCGTCTGCAGAGCCCGTGCGACTGGCGGGATGACCGAGCTCCGCATCCAACAGGCCAGCAGAACCCTGAAGGTCCAGGGGGAGCCCTCGTTCTGCCAACCGCTCCTGCAACAGCGCAAAGTTGGATGAGGGGTCTGACAGGATCCGGTCGAACGATATCGCGCAGCTGGCATCCGGGTTCGCGGCGCAAATCGTCAGGGCAGCTGCGTTATAACGTTGCCAGAGGGCCAGCCCGAAGCTCATCGGGAACCCATGTCGCTTGTGCAGCGAACGCGCCACCGACCATGGATTGCGGTACACAAACAGTAGACCAGCCCCCGAACAAGACTCCTGCCAATGAGGCCAGGTCAGTGTCATTCGCGGGTCTTTTAATAGCCAACCCTGCTCTGGCAGGCTGGCGAATATCTTGCTGGTCTCAGCGCCGGCAAAGTCAGCGGGTATGATCTCATCGGGCGGTGCAAACCAGGTTGCGCTCTGGTGCTCGAGCAGCGCGTCATTCAGAGCGACAACATCTCGACGCTCATAGAAACCGTGGGGATTATCCTCCTGGTCAACCAGCAGATCGCCGGGATCACCGACAGCAAGGCCGGCGTTCGCGAGGGCGCGCGTGATCAGTGAGGTGCCCGAGCGATGCATGCCCAGTATGACGAGATTTTTCATGCAGTAAGAAAACCGAGCCCGACGTTCTGTTGCCGCCGGAAAGGAGACGGCGACGCCCAATATGCCACAAGGCGTCGCAGCAATCAGTAACTAGTTGGCGCTAGACAGTGTCTTGTAGGGCGAGAACATGCGCTCCATGACTTCGCCATTAATACGCACCTCATCTGTGAACAAGTACTGCTCATCGAAGGCGCGGATCTGCAGGTCCCGATACTCCTTGGCCAGGTCCTGAATGATCGTCCGCTCCACCTCTTTGAAGCTCTTCTCGTGGGCATCCTGGATGCCGTCAAGGCGGATAATATGTAAACCAAACTGGCTGTACACAATATTCGAATAGTTGCCGGTTTCTTCAAGCCCGAAGAGCGCTTCTCGATAGGGGCGCGCCACCTCCCGGTCAGCGGCCGCAACCCAACGAGGGAACTTGCCGCGCTGCAATCGACCACCGGGATCTTCGGATTCTGAACTGGCCAGTTCTTCAAAATCTGCTCCATCCTTTAACTGCTGGAGCAATTCCCCGGCCTCGGCCTCGCGAGTGGAGGGATCGCATGCACCCTGTGGGCACAGGAGAAGAATATGACTGGAGCTGCGCTTTTCCGGTACCTGGGCGTACTTTTCACGTTGTGTGTCGTATCTTTCCTGCGCCAGCGGGCGCATATCTGGCACCACCAGATCATTAAGAAATTCCTGGACGTAGAAGGTATGCAGTGCCTTCTGAATCACAAAGTGACGACGCCAATAGGCATCGGAATTGGGGTCCAGCGGCATTGCGGTGGCGTCGGCGGCCACTTTTTTACTGGCAAACTCCTTGTTGAGCAATTCGAAGCGATCGGCGTCACTGCTGGCGGCAGCAGATTGCATCGCCGGTGACCAGTTCCGCACGATGAACGACAACTCCTTCTCCGACATGGTGAGGCCACTATCGGAGACGGCGGCTTCGTCACTCACGGCAGCCTGGGAGACGAAGAGAAAAGACAACAAAGACAGGATCAGGGGTTTCATAGGGTATTTCGACTTCAGCACAAAGAATTGATTCAAAAAAAAACCGACGCCCGAAGGCGTCGGTTTCTGACTTACTGCTAAGTCAGCCGAAGCTGAACTTAGGAACCGTAAGCGTGGTCAACAGCACGGCCGTAGTTAGCGGCTGCGTTGTCGCCAAAGTTCCGCTGCCATACCGCCATACCGATAATCGGTACTGCAGTGTTGGTGACGGCAATCGGAGCACCCGGAACGTTAGGATCAGCTACGCCAGGAGCAGTGAAGCTCCAAACAGACTGATTCTTCAAAGCAGTCGGTGAAACAGTCAGTTCTGCCCAACCACTTTGCTGGTCAGCGTTGTCCAGCGCAGGCTGGAAGCTAACTGCGTAGTTAGAACCCAGAACCGGCTCGTTGCTGCCGTTGCTCCACTCGATGACGTTAACTTCGTTCAGCAGCTGTGCGCCGGACGGAGCGACGTTAATCGCAGGAGAAACAACCAGATCACCCTCTTCGGGCGTGAAATCACCTTCTTCACGATCGTAGTAAGTGATGCTCAGGCCAACAGGCAGGTCACGGAAGTCACACACGTTTGCCTTACAAGGCAGCAGCGGGCTCAGCAGAGAAGCAATGAAGGCTTCAATATTGGTCATGGTGTACTGGCCGGGCAGAGTTACAACCCAGTCAGTGGTTACTTCAAACGAGCTTGAAGTGTTAGTTGACCAATCGTTGATGATGCTGGTCTGACCGAGGTCCAGACGAACCTGTGCATCATAGAATCCACGGTTGTCAACACCAGCAGCAAGTCCGGCACAGGCATAACCAGGCGAACCACCATCCAGATCAGGGAACAGGTAACCCAGCGGATCAGTCGCGCCGGCTACAATCACTTCCTGGTTGGTGATCATCGCGCAATCATTGAAGTTGTCGATGTGCACAGCGTTTGCACCGTACTCGAGACCGCCATCGGAGTCACGAGAGAAGTAGTTCACAGACAGGGCACCGGCCTGAGTAGACTCGAAGCCACTCACGCCACATGCGGGGTAAGTCGTCGGGTCACCCACGACGAGTGCACAAGTCGTACCAGGCTTGCCATTCGCGGTAAGAGCAGGCAGGTGTACGCCATTTTCAGTCACGTCACCAACCGTGCTAACGCGGAAGAAGTTGCGACGAACGTCGGCACAATCCTTCGGCACACCAGACGCGTGCTTGGCAGATACTGCAATGGGCTGAAGCTCATTGACAGTCTGACCCATGCCGATCACTTCGATGTAACCTTCGTCAGCACCTTCGCGGAAGTTAACCACGGTGGTGTCTGAACCAGTGTCAGGCATGAAGAACTTGCCATCAGTAGCAGCAGGTGCTGTACAGGTGGTGTCTGCAGTCTGAACAAAGATGCGGTCATCGTCGTCACGCTGGATAGAACCTACCCACTCGTCCTTCGGAGACATGACCAGGTTAAAGTCGAGAGAATCCATGGAGTCAGAACCACGACGATAGCGCAGTTTGACCACCTGGGTCTTAGCAGTGGTATTGATAATGTGAATACCAGAGTTAAAACCGTTCTCGACGGTGTAATAAGGCACCAGAGCCAGGTCGCCGCGATTGTTCGCAGTTGGGTCGGCTACTGAAGTGCCAACGTAGCCAGCAGATACAGCAGCAACAGCTGCGGCAATGCCAAGAGGCTTAAAGTTAGCTTTCATAAGAGGAGACTCCTAATGTTGTCTTCACAATCCTAGTTTTGATTGCTAGCGCTATTATTGCTAGCTGCAGCCAGCTGTCAACTTATCCAGCATAACTACGCCTTGACGCTGTACCACCACACACCATCGATCAGTATCCACTTCTCTCTGATTGTGACCGGCAAAGCACCGAAAGCCGCAGAAGCTGAAGACGTTAGTTTGGTCGGCTTGGACATGACCCGTACCGCCACACTCGCCACAGCTGCGCGGCCATCATAGGCAAGTACCTCAACCCCTGTCAACTCTCTGTCCAGAGTGTTTGAGAACTGCTTAGCAAACAGTTGCTTAGAGAAAACACTTCGATAATTAGGTGTAGAGTATTCCCAGGCTGCATCGTAGTCCCCTGAGATCATCAACTGCCACCTTTCGATCACGCGTTCGCGGAGGGCATTGTGGCTCTCCTCGGACAGTTCATTCGACGGTGAACAGGCCGTCAGCAACCCTATCAGGGCAGCGACCAGGGCCCATGACCCGCGATTTCTTAATTTCAGTAACATATTGTTTTTTAAGGCAATTATCATTGATAGCGATTATAGCGGAGCCCAGTTAGAAGGGGAAGCCGCCACTGTTGCTACCGTAGGCGATCTGATCGAACCAGTGCCAACACGGATGTTAGTGGGTGCTTACAAACTTCTTGAATTCCAACCCGAGGCGAAAGGACCGGACAGAGTCATCAGGCGCTGGGTAATCGCCTTCCAAAATACGGTCACCGCATCACCTAATAAAAGTGTGAATTTGCCCACTGTGAATATTGCTCACTCCGGGACAGAAAGCAGCTCCAGGTTTCGTACCTGGGAGCGCATTTCGTCAGACACCTGGCGTAGCTCGGTTTCGTTGTACAGCGCCCTGGGCGTGATGATCACGAGAAGTTCGGTCCGATTGGTGCTTTTCTCGGTGGTACCGAACAGCGGCCCAATGAGCGGCACGGTGTGCAGGAAGGGCACGCCATCGTCTGTGTTTGAGGCATTTTCACGAATCAAACCGCCAAGAACGACCGATTCAGACGACCGGACCGCCACGCGGCTGGTGATCTTACGCTCGAGGAAGCGACGGTTGCCACCCACATCAATCTGGCCCACATCGGTGACCGACTGTTCTACATCCATGGTAACCAGTCCGCCGGCGTTCACAGAAGGCCGCACGGTCAGCTGCACACCGGTATCGCGGTATTCGATGTTTTCAGTGGTGGTGCCACCGTCTGTCACTGTCGTACCGCGACGTACAGGCACCTGTTCACCCACCTGGATAGCAGCCACATGATTATCGAGCACCATCACCGACGGCGTGGAGATGATATTCACCAGTGATTCCTGCGACAGCGCGTTCAGCACCGCGCTGATATCGCCGATGGAATTGGTGATCGTGTAGGAGAAGCCCGGGAAATCGGAAGCCGGGCCAGCGGCAGCGTCCGCCAATACGCCTACGCCGTCGTAATCGCTGCCCAGTCCACCCTTGAAAGTCCACTCCAACCCGTACTTGAGTTCATCGGTGAGTGTCACCTCCAGGATGCTCGCCTCGATAATGACCTGGGTGGCCACCACGTCCAGTCGATCAAGCGCGTCCCTGATAATCTCGTACTGCTTGCCGGTGGCATACACCATCAGCGCGTTGTTCTCGTCATCTGCTACCACACGCACATCTGACACCTGGGATGTACCGGCAGCACCCATATTCACCGCCGTGATGGAGCTGTTCTGCTGATTACGGTTATTGCTTACACCACCGGACGAATCACCGATGGACTCCCGGGACAGTCCAGGCGCCACGCTGCCCGAGTCGCTCACACCTGTACCGCGATTTGAACCAAAACCAGACGTGCCCGCACCGCGATTCTGCTGGCCGCCGCCCTGGCCGGTGTAAATGCTGTTCATTAATTCCGCCAGCCGGCTGGCCGTGGTGTTTTGCACCGGATACACGAACAGGCGCTTCTCGAACAGGGAGTTAGGCGCGACATCAAGACGCTCTATCCAGGTCTTGGCGGTGTCCAGGTAATGCGAGCGGGGCGTCACTACCAGTATGCTGTTCAGGCGCTCGAAGGGGATTATGCGAATCAGCTGTGAGAGGCTACCACCCTGCTCACCCGCGCCGCCGCCCACTTCTATCAGGCTGGCAAGTCCCTCGGCGACTTCATCAACCTGCGCGTTCTCAAGCGGGAACAGACCCACTGACATGCCCTTGAGCATATCGACGTCAAAGGTGGAAATGATTTCGAGCCACCCGGCGAGCTGTTCCTGCGTGCCGGCCAGCATAATCAAGTTGCGGGTATTATCGACACGCACCAGCGCTTTTTCGCTGGCAACAGGGGTCAGGATCTCCGCCATTGCGCCTGCACTGATGTACTGCAGCGGTATCACGATCGTGGTGTACCCCGGCGCCAGGCTGCGCGGGTTAGTGACCTGCGGCGAAAGCCCCACGGCCTCTGGGGATGCAGTCACCAGGTAGCGGTTATCATTTCCGCGGATCAGCAGTGCGTTATTCGCTTTCAGCAGCGACTCCAGCACGCCGAGGACTTCATTGCGGGGTATCGGCGTACGCGTCCGCAGCGTGACCTCCCCCTGAATGGCGCCATCGACCATATAGTCGAGGCCCAGGATATCGCCAACAATGGCGTGCACCACTTCACTGAGTGGCGCCTTTTCGAAGTTGAGGCTCACGTCGTCGCCGACGAACTGCACCGGCTCGCGCGCAGCCGGCACACGCACCTGGCGATCATTGCCGCGGTAGATAATGGGCTCGGCTCGGCTTGTGCTGTCTGATGAGGTAGCGAGCTCTGTCGCTGAAGATGACAGCGGTGCGCTGGCATCAACCGCCGGCTTGGCGCTGTTTTCCGGCGCTTGGGCAGGGGTCATGGTCTGCCCTGCGCCGCCAGTTTCAACATCCAGCGACGCACAGCCCACCAGGAGTCCGCTCATCAGGCCGCCCAGAACGGCGACCCGCAATAGTGCTTTTAATTGTACGTTCATCACCGAGAGTATACCCACTATCTCAATCGCCGCTCGGGCTCATTCTTTGTTTGGGGGGCGCTGCTGGTGCCTTCGCGCAACACCAACTCGGTCTCGCGGGGCCCATCTCGCAACGTCACCTTGTCAGGCGCCACGGAGTTCAGTGTCCACCCTTTCACTTTCTCGCCAACCGCGACCCGCTGCTTACTGCCTTCAACCGCAACAATCGCGCCTCCGCTTTCTCCCCCGCCGAAAACACCCAGCAACCTCACTTCATTGAGAGGCTTTGCCGTGGATGTTTCGCTCGCAGGCTTAGCTACCACCGCTACCGGCTCGTCAGGCTTGCGCCCGGACCAGAACAACGGCCGGGTGAGGATTGTCGAGGTATCCTCCGCATTCAGGGCCACTACCAGCGGCTTACCATCAGCATCCGGCGAATCGACGTTGGGTACCACTGGCTCAGGTTCAGGCAGAATCACCAACCTCACAATGCCCAACAGCAACACCAGCATCCAGACCAGGAACACAACCAATGCGGCCAATTCGAAGCGCCGCTCTGACAGCAGGGGCGCTACATGGTTGCCATAGCGTGACAGCCAGTTCATCGGATCGCCCTCAACCCGGCAACCTGCACAGCAACGTTCAATACCTGCCCTTTGGGCCCACTATTGCGCCGGCTCTCGGGCACCGGCCTGACTTCAATCGACTCCAGGAGCAGCATGGGCCGATGGGTTGCCAGTTCGCCCAGCGCTATGTCCAATGCTTCCAGAGACCCGGTCGCAGACAATTTGACGCCCATCCGATCAAAAGCCTCTTCTGTGCGAACCGGCATTACCTGGCTATCCAGCACCGACAAACCCGCCGCTGAAAACAATTGACGAACAGTCGTCTGCAGGCGCGCGGCCACGGTGGACTGGGGAATATTTCCTGCAAACACCAGGCCCTCGGTGACCGCGGCCAGTTCGTCCGCACCCGACGACAGCGTGTCCTGTGCCGCCAGCAATCCTGACAATCGCGCTATTCGCGGCTCATACTTCTCTATACTGTCGCCACTCTCCGACCATTCGCCCACCAGGCCAAACAGCAGGCGCAAGTAAAGATACAGCGGCACCAGCAGTGTGAGACCGATCAAAATCGCTGAGCGGCGATGGAGTTTCATCCACTCAATCATCTGCCTGCCCCGCCACCCGAATATCCAGGTAGTACAACTCCTCACCCGTTGCACCAATGCGTCGTATCGCCTGCGGTGACGTCACCCGGGCGAAACGTGATTCCTTGGTCAGCCCCTCCATCACGGAAGCTGCGTTGCCTGAGCGACCACGGAGTTTTACGTCCCGGCCGCGAATGGTGAGTTGTTCTACGTAGGAGGCGTCATCCAATACCTCGGTCAACAGCGCCAGTACCGCATGCGGGTTACCCTGCTTGGCCCGTGCTGAGCGGGCAGCAATCAGCGTGGCCTCTGCTGCGCGCAGCCGATCCCGCGCGGCGACGGCGTCGCGGGCCTGAACTTCATAACTGGCCAGCAGGGCTTCCATGCGACTGGCTTCCAGGGCTCGAAACGCCGCCAGCGTTGCTACCAGCGCCAACAGCAACACGAAAATGCCGCCAATAAATGCGCCCACCCGAATCAGGCGTTTACGATAGAGCGTGTCTCTCCTGCCCTCGCCGTATCCCCTGAGAACAATATGCGCGCCATCGGTCTGTGCCCATACCTCCGCGTCGTCTGGTGCTTCATGTTGCGAGAGAAAACGCTGTACCGTTACGGCAGATACGATCGCAATGTCCACCGTCAGGGTGTCGGCGCTGCGAGCGGTCACCGTCCAGCCATAGCGGGAATCTTCCGAGGAGAAAGGGCTGCGGCTACTCACTTCCAGGGCCACCACAGAATCAAGTTCGCTCTCAACCTGTGGCGGCAACGTCAGCTTGCGGTGTAATACCAGATCGTCAGGGAGTTGCACCGCCAGGCATTCCACACTACCCACCGCGTGCGAGGGGTTTCCCGCCTGCAGTCGCTGTGTGCCCGTTCCAGTAGTGAGTTCCACAACCTCGTCGAGGTGGCGGCGAATCGGGCTGGAATCGGCATACAGGAAATTACGCCAGGCCACGGACCAATGCTGCCCGATTGCCCGCACGTCGTAACCGAAGAGCTCCCAATTGTTGGTCGTCGATGCCATTTATAATGCCAACTCGTCATCGCCAACGACGCGAGGTGGTTCAATTCTTGTAGGGCGGTAGGGTAACACCGAATCATTCACCACCCCAGTGTCATACCAGCGTCGCCTGAGCCAGGTTTCGTCACCAATATTGACCAGCGCATCGACCCGGAATGGACCATCCATAAGCAATTCATCCTCTGACTGCGCACGGCGGTTGCCGCGGCGAACATCCCTGCCGGCACCTTCGGCGAGTGGCAGCAATGCAGCCGGCGCGTTTTCCCAGCGCGTGGGCGTGCTGCCTCGACCGCTGGCCGAGACGACGTCCCGAATAGCGTCGTACTCAGCGCGATTGAAACCATTGACGCGAAGCAGATCCTCCACCGATTCGAAGCGGCGTTTACGCCCGCTGCCTTCACCGCTTCGCCAATACTGGAGACTTTCCGCCAACCGTCTCGCTTCAGAGCCTGGAATACGAGCGTAATCACCCAATAGCGCCTGCATCAACTTTTCATCCACGCGATTGAGGTCAACCAGTCCCGACACAGGCTGAACCCTGATATAGACA
>Ga0213866_10000788_pt1 | contig 24605 bp, 15 predicted proteins | sample PICome_11_FD_160079 | JGI IMG/M metagenome (GOLD analysis project Ga0213866, IMG submission 160079) | Coastal seawater microbial communities near Pivers Island, North Carolina, United States - PICO284 | ecosystem: Environmental > Aquatic > Marine > Coastal | place: USA: North Carolina...
CCTGGCGCGATCAGGCCCCGTGGTGAACACCACCAGCAAGGTGGGTGGCTGCTGTTCTGACGTCTGGAACCAAGCCGCGTCATGACGGGCCTGACTCATCCAGCCGGCCTTGCTCCACAGGAGCGACTCTTCAGGTAGGCCCTCGCCGAGGAACCCATCCACCTGGTTCTCAGGATCGGCACGGCGCTGCTGCTGATCGAGCGAGCGCCGCAAGAGTCCTTGCAGCCGACGACAAGCCGGTGGCGACACCACCGCGCCGGTCATCACCGCCTCAAGCATCCGGGCTGTGGCAGCGGTGGACAAGCCATTGCGGTTGCTGTTGTCGGCGCCATAGAACATTTTCTCCCGGCCATAGGGACCATCTCCCCAGGTCTTCTGGCAGCAATTCACCGCCTCAAGTTCCGGCCATTCCAAGGTCTGCAACCAGCCATTGATTAAGCGACGCTGCTGCATCCACAGCTCCCAGCGTTCGCCATGGAGGGCAGGGCCACTGGTGGTGCCTGTGAGCAGATCAACCACGAGCCCGGTGGCATCGTTGCTGGAGTCGGCAATCATGTCGCGCACGGCGCGCTGCAGCTCATCGCTCTCAGGGAACAGGTCACGTTGCAGCCACTGCTCAACGGCGACGGCATAAAACAGCTTCACCACGCTGGCCGGATAGAGGATCCGGTCTTGGTTCCAGGAAGCACCCCGGCCCTGACCCGCCTCCGGAGCAACATCGTCGTATCGCACCCAGGTGATCGCCAGACTGTTGCGCAGCCCTGGGCGTCCGTCGGCATCGAGCCCATCGAGGGCCGCCTCAAGCCGAGCCGCCATTGCGGGATCGGGACGGTAGAACGCCATAGCGATTCGATTGGGCCATGGCGACGTTAGGCACCCTGCTGGCCCCAGACCTGATTCAGACAGGCTCCCTTTGGCAGCTGTGCGCTGACGTCAATGGTTATTCGAGATCTGACGGCGAGAGCCTGACCACCCAGGCCTGTCGTGGACGCCGCTTTCGAATCCTGGAGAAGCAGCGCAAACGGATCGCCGTGCAGCTGCTGGAGGATGGTTACCGCTGCTGGCTCGAACTCGAAGCGGTTCTTGGGCGAGCTGAGCAATGCTCAACTTGGCGACCGTCGCAGCTGAGTGCGTCGGAGATCGAACGACGGCTGCCGGGCGTGCTGGCCTGGAGCGAAACCGCCCAGCAACGTCCCAATGTCTATCTGTGGGGGGGAACCACGGAACCAGACATGGATTGTTCCGGTCTGATGCAAATGGCCTTCGCCAGCCAGGGGATTTGGATTCCGCGAGATGCCTATCAACAGGAGCGGTTCTGCCAACCGGTTGCTGCACTCCCCGACGATCACAGCCTTCTACGACCCGGGGATCTTCTGTTTTTCGGCACACGCCGGCGTTGCACCCATGTAGGGCTTCATCTCGGCGATGGCCGCTACCGCCACAGCTCAGGCCAGACCCATGGGCGCAACGGGATCGGCATCGACAGCCTCCACAGCCGCGACGAGCACCCGGTGGCTTCCCACTACAGAGCTGAATTCCGCAGTGCAGGCCGTGTGGTGCGTTGCCATGACGGATCGCATCTCTCCTGAAGCTGTCAGCCGGATCGGCCAGGCCCCTGCTTAAGTTGAGCGACTCGCAGCGCGACCGGCATGAGTGCACCCCTGGATCTCTCGGTGGTGGTGCCGCTGTACAACGAAGAGGAAAGCCTGCCCCATTTGGTTGAGCAGCTCGTTTCAGCACTGCGTCCAACCGGTGAGACCTTTGAATTGGTGCTGGTCGACGATGGATCCAGCGACCGCACCGCCAAGGTGCTGGCGCAAATGAGCGCAGAGGTGCCCGAAGTGGTGGCTGTGCTGCTGCGCAAGAACTACGGCCAGACCGCAGCCATGGCGGCTGGGTTTGACGTGGCTGGCGGGGAGGTCATCGTCAGCCTGGATGGGGATCTTCAGAACGATCCAGCCGACATCCCCATGCTGCTGGCCAAATTGCGGGAGGGGTACGACCTCGTGAGTGGCTGGCGCCATCAGCGCCAGGACGCCGCTCTCCAACGCAAACTTCCCTCCCGGATCGCCAACCGCTTGATCGGCCGGGTGACCGGTGTACGGCTGCATGACTACGGCTGCTCCCTCAAGGCCTATCGCCGGGAAGTGCTGGCAGACATGCGGCTTTATGGGGAGCTGCATCGCTTTCTTCCCGCCCTGGCCTTCATGGAAGGTGCACGGATCACCGAAGTGAAGGTGAACCACCGGGCGCGTCAGTTCGGCAGCAGCAAGTACGGGATCGATCGCACCTTCCGTGTGCTGATGGATCTGCTCACCGTCTGGTTCATGAAGCGGTTTCTGACCCGGCCGATGTACGTGTTCGGCTTCGGAGGTCTACTGGCCATCGCCGCCAGCCTGGTCACCAGCACCTATCTCTTGGTGATCAAGGTGATGGGAGGCGACATTGCCAATCGCCCACTGCTCACCCTCGCAGTGGTGCTTGGTTTGGCGGGCATTCAACTGTTCTGCTTCGGGCTTCTCGGGGAACTGCTGATCCGCACTTACCACGAAAGCCAGGACCGACCGATTTATCGCATCCGCGAAACGTTGCGCGGCGGCCGGGCCGGCTGACGGGTCGGGGCAGCAGCCGGCGCACCACGGAACGGTTCGATCGCAGCGGCTGCTTCTTCCACCACCCGCGCATCGCTGTCCCGCAGCGCTTGGCGCAGCAGGGGTAGAGCCGAACGGTGTCCCCATTGGGCAGCCAGACGAACGGCGCGCAAGCGTTGCTCAGGGCCGGCCGCCATGTCGGCCTTGAGGCGACGCTCCAGGGCAAGACGCTCCAGGGGGGTGGTGGGTGCTGTCCAGCACTCCAGGGAAGCATCGGCGGATTCCAGATCAGCGGCAGGCTGAATCACCAGTTCCAGCTGCGCACGGTTGATCTGGGCGACACGGCTGGCATCCGTGCTGGAGAGCATCGGCTTTACCGGCTTCCTGCGCAACCAGAGCACCACCGTGAGCAGCACGACGGCACCAGGGAGGAGAACGTTCTGCATGCGGATTGAACTTTTATGTCGCCGTTGGGGCCTGAAGCAGGCCGTCAGAACGGTCCTCCTTACAGTAACTGCGAAGCTTTTGGCCTCGACATGACTGGAGATTTCGCTGCTGCCTGGCTGCCTGCGATTTTTGTGCCCATCACCGGAATCGTGTTCCCCGCAGTGTTCATCGTCCTTGTTGGTCGAGTGATCACCGCTGCGGAGTGACCGCGACCTGCGGATCTTTTCAACACCTCAGCACTCGTACCTCATGACTGTCACTCCTGCTGCTGATCCCTGCGTCGGCAACCTTGCGACACCCGTCAACAGCGGCTATTTCATCAAGGGCCTGATCAACAACCTGCCCCTGTACCGCCCCGGAATTTCCCCGAACTTCCGTGGCCTGGAAACGGGTGCTGCCTTCGGTTATCTGCTCTACGGCCCCTTCACCATCTGTGGCCCTCTGCGCGCCACCGAATATCAGCAAACCGCTGGTCTCCTGGCAGCCATTGGTGCTGTTCACATCCTCAGCCTGCTGTTCCTGCTCTACAACCAGCCCGGCAAGCAACCCAACATCCCCCCAGCTGATGTGACGGTTGAAAATCCCCCCGCCGACCTCTTCACCCGCACCGGTTGGGCCGACTTCACCAGTGGTTTCTGGCTCGGTGGCTGCGGCGGCGCCGTCTTCGCCTGGTTCCTCTGCAACACCGTTCACGTCCAGGATCTGTTCAAAATCGCTGCTGGTGTCTGGAGCGTTGGCTGATTCCAGCCACTGAACCCGTTCAACAAATCATTGATCCCCCGGTTGCTTGATTCACAGGCAATCGGGGGATTTTTCCTGCCAGGATTCATTCACCTTTGAGACGCCCCGGTGCGGTCGATCTCCCAGCCGTTTCTGCGACGGCCGGTCCTTACGATCGTCTGCAGCCTGCTGATTCTTCTGGCAGGTTGCACGGCGTTGTTTGGCCTGGGGCTTGAGGATCTTCCACCCCTCGCGCCCACCCGCGTCAGTGTGAATGCCAGCTTCCCTGCGGCTTCACCCGAAGTGGTGGAGCAGAGCGTGACACGGGTGTTGGAACAACAGCTGAATGGCCTGGAAGGGGTCGAAAGCATCAGCTCCACCAGCAGGCAAGGCGGCGCCAGCATCTCGTTGCGCTTCAACGCGGGAGATCCCGAGCTGAATGCCATCAAGGTGCAGAACGAGGTCAACCTGGCCAGCCGTCGGCTGCCCCAGGCCGTCACCCGGCAGGGGCTCCAGGTGCGTCGCTCCTCAGAAGACCTGTTGATGATCTTGGGGTTCAGCCACCCACCGGATCAATACGTCCCCACCTTTCTCACAGGCTGGCTGGACCAGACCCTGCGGGACGCACTGCTCACCACACCAGGCATCGGCGATGTGCAGGTGTTCGGCAGCAGTGAACTCTCCTTTCGACTTTGGCTGGATCCGCAACGTCTCGAACAGACCAACCTCACCCTGGGCGACGTCAGCCGTGCCCTGGCTGAACAGAACGTTTTGGCTGCCGTTGGCAGCATTGGCGCTGCCCCAGTTCCATCGGGCCAATTGCTGAGCCTTCCGGTGGAGGCGGAGGGGCGACTCCGCAGTCAATCGGATTTTGAGAATCTCGTCTTGCGCCGGCTGGACAACGGCGGGCTGCTACGCCTCAAGGATGTGGGACGGGTTGCCCTGGGACAACGCAATTACGGGCGCGAGGCCATGAATTTGGCCGGGGAGCGCTCCGTGGCCGTGGGGCTATATCAGCGCGATGGGGCCAATGCCCTTGAGGTGAGCGGAGCGATTAAACGCAAGCTTGAGCAGTTGGAACCGAGCTTCCCGCCCGGCATCGAGCTGTCGATGATCGTTGATGTGGCCGACACGGTTCAGGCCAACCTCGATCGAACCTTCGTCACCTTGCGCGATGCCGTGCTGCTCGTGCTGGTGGTGCTCGTGCTGTTTTTGGGCCGCTGGCGCCTCGCTCTAATCCCTGGACTTGCCGTGCCGGTGGCGCTGGTGGGAAGCCTCACCCTGGTGAAACTGAGCGGGTCCAACCTCAACAGTCTGATCCTCTTCGGGCTGGTGCTGGCCACCGGGATCGTTGTGGATGACGCCATCGTCGTGAGCGAGGACATCGCCGGACGCATCGAACGCGGCAAGCCCCCGGAGCAGGCCGCAGAAGACGCGATGGCCGAACTGGCGAATGCTGTCGTAGCCACCTCACTGGTGTTGGCAGCCGTGTTCCTGCCGGTGCTGCTGATTCCTGGATCGATCGGGCGCCTGTATCAACCCATCGCCCTTGCCATCAGCGGAGCGATTCTGTTTTCCACCCTGAATGCCCTCAGCTTCACCCCAATGGCCTGTGCCCGGGTGTTGGGTCCCGGTGGCGGCCGCCTGCCTGGGCTCATCGGCAAGCTCAGCCGCTGGCTTCGGAACAGCATGCAAATGCTGCAGAGCCATTACGCCAAGCAGCTCGACCAATGGCTTGATCGAAAACGGCTCATCGCCCTCGTGCTGCTCAGCGGGCTGGTGATCACCGCATCTGGCTTGGCAGTGATGCCGACAGCCTTCATCCCCGATGACGACCAAGGCCAGATCCGCGGCTACTTCACCCTCCCCGACGGCGCGAGTCTCGAGCGCAGCGTGGCCGTGATGGACGACATCCGACGTGTCGTCAGCGAAGAGCCCCTGGTGCGCACCGGCAACTTTTATGCCGGCAGCTCCTTCGGCCAGAGTGGAGAAGATCGAGGCTCCTTCTATCTCCGCCTGCAGCCGCTGAAGGAACGGCCCAGCATTGAGCAGAGCAGCAATGCCATCAAACGGCGTCTCAGCCGAGAGATTCAACAACGGATCGGCGATGCCAGAGTCGTGCTGACAACCCCTCCGGCGGTGAGGGGCTTCAGCAGTGAATCAGGACTCTCACTTGAACTGCTGGACCGCAGCGGCGGACAACTCAGCCTCGAGCAATTCGGCCGTGTCGCCCAGGAATTCATCCAAACAGCCAAGGCGACAAAACGGTTTGAACGGGTGAGCACCCGTTTTGATGCCAGTTTCCCCCGCTGGCGGTTGGAGCTGGACCGCGACCAACTCGCCGCTCTGGATCTCGACTACGGCGCAACACTGCGGGAGATCGGCACAGCCTTCGGCGGCCGCTACATCGACGACACCTTCGATGGTGGTCGAATCCGCTCAATTGTGCTGCAGCTGGATGGCAGCGAGCGACGTCGTCCCGAGGATCTCACGGCCCTGATGGTGCGCAACCGCAGTGGCGAACTGGTGTCAGTGGCAAGCGTGGCGCGCTTGACCCGGGAGGAAGGCGCCAACAATATTCGCCATTTCGGGCTCAACCGAGCGATCCGCATCACCGCTATTCCCAATCCAAAGGTCAGCAGCGGTGAAGCCATCGATGCTCTGATTCAGGCCGGGGATCGCATTGGCGGGAACAACATTGGATTGGCCTTCACGGGTCTAGCCCTGGAAGAACAACGGGCGGAGCGGGTGACATGGGTGCTGTTCGCCCTCGGCGTGGTCGTGGTTTACCTACTTCTGGCTGCTCTTTACGAGAGTTTCATTGACCCACTGATCATCCTGCTCACGGTGCCGATGGCTGTTTTGGGTGCACTCATCGGCTTGAAATTGCGGGGTCTGCCCCTCGATGTCTACGGCCAGATGGGCCTGCTGGTGCTGGTGAGCCTGGCGGCCAAGAACGGAATTTTGATTGTGGAATTCGCCAACCAGCGGCTCGCAGCCGGCCTGACCCTGCGCCAAGCGGTGCTCGACGCTGCTGTGAACAGGATGCGCCCGATCCTGCTGACAGCGATCACATCTTTGGCGGGCTTCCTGCCTCTTTTATTGGCGCAAGGCACGGGAGCCGCCAGCAGGATCAGCATCGGGACAGTGGTTTTCAGCGGTCTGCTCGTGGCGTCCTTGCTCTCACTCTTTGCCGTTCCGGCTGTTTACTTGATGTTGAAACGCGAGCAGATGCCTTCCCAGGCCTAATGCTGCTGATTGAACGGTTGCACCATGGCCCATTGCGTAGGGTGCAATCTCGATCCAATGGTTCTGCTCCTCGTAGGAACGATGACCATCACCCCTCGGGCGACGACGGCAACAAGTACTCAAGCCAAGTTCTTTGACTACGCCTCAGCTGCCAATCCCTTGCAGAAGGGTCTGATCAGCGCGATCCCCTACCGCAGCTTTTCGGCCAGTTTTTTCGATGAGTCCGGGACAGCCCTTCAACCTCTTGATTTGAGTGCCGACTTGCACTGCGAGGGGCCAGCCACCGGTCCATCGCTGTGCGGCAATTTCATTCGTTTGGAGCAAGGAGCCCTGCGGACAAACGCAGATGCGACCAGCCAGCTCTTCTTCGTTGCCCGAGGCCATGGGCAGACCGAAGCCTGTGGTCAGGTTTTTCACTGGGGTGAAGGAGACACGTTCGTCCTTCCGGCTGGCGGAGAAGCCGTCCACAGCAGTGAGGCTCGCGCTGGCCTCTACTGGGTTCACGATGCCCCCCTGCTTCGTTATCTGGGCGTAAGCACGGTGAAACCCGTATTCGAGCCCTGCTTCTACAGCCATCAAGATGCACGGGCCGAACTGGATGCCATCGCCAGCAATCCTCGAGGAGCCAACGCCAATCGCGTCAGTGTGCTGCTGGGGAATGACGCCTTCCCGCAGACACGCACCGTGACCCACACCCTGTGGGCGATGTTGGGAATTCTTCCAGCGGGGCAAGTACAGCGCCCGCATCGGCACCAGTCGATCGCCCTTGATTTTGCGGTGGCCTGCCAACCGGGTTGCTACACGATGATCGGCACAGACTTGGACGAGAACGGGATGATCCGCAATGGTCACCGGGAAGACTGGGTGGCCGGTGCAGCCTTCGTCACCCCCCCGGGCTACTGGCATTCCCACCACAACGAATCCGGCGCCGACGCCTACGTGCTGCCGATTCAGGATGCCGGTCTGCACACCTACCTCCGAACGCTCGACATTGCTTTCAGCAGCAGAGGCCGGGGTGATGCTGGAGCGTTGAGCAACACCCCTTAATCGGCACAACCTCAACGGGAGAGGAGTTGGTGATCCACTGACTTCAGAGCACCGTGTTCTGAATAACGACGGGCAATGCGCTCAAGGCGCGTCGGACTCGACAACCAGAGCGCTTCAATGCTGAAGGGCTGGTGCGGTTCAATCTGCGCCGGCGCCAGGAAAGCTCCTCCATCGGGCAAAAAGATCCACTGATGAAGGTCGTCCTCTGCGAGATGAATCTCGTCTCCTGGCAAGAGGGCCTCGCAACGCCAGTCGCCGATCAGCTGATCTGCCTCCAGGGGTGGACATTCCACCGCTGAACTGCCGGCGAGGAATTCACGGATCAGCACGATCCGATCCAACTGGCCAGAGCCATCCCAAAGCAAGACCAAGCGATGACGGCGTTGGCCGTGCAGGAACCCGAACTCGGCATAGAGCTTGGTCCAGGTGGACCGGTGCAGCGTCCCCCTCGAAAAACTGCCGGTACCGAAGACCCCCATATCGGGATCCAGGCGCATGAATCTTTGGACGATCCGCTTTTCAGGCTCGCCGATGGGCGTTTGGTGGAGAGAACTCGCTCCCTCCACCTCAGGCCAGAGGAGCAGCGTCAGATGAAGAGGGACACCGGAGGGAGCAGGCTCAAGCGTCAACAAAGAGGGCTGACGTTTGGTGCGTTGCAGCGACCGGTCCAGGCTGTCGAACCAGCCGCGCCACTCACCAACGTTGCGCTGCAAAAGCTCCCATTCGTCCACGTTCAGCCCGGTCCCCATCGAGCGGCCAAGGCTAGACAGAGCCCAGGCCAGGACGAAAACAACAACGCAGTCCAACCGGACTGATCCGAAGCACAAACAACAAAAATCCCCACTCGGCAAACCGAGTGGGGACGTTTGAAACGAGGAACGACTCGTCGCGGGTTAATTCAGGAAGGAATTAACCGAATTTCCCTGAAGTCGAGGCAATCAGGAAGGCTGCGTATGTGAGGACATAGCCAACCGTGAAGTGAGCCAAGCCGACAACACGAGCCTGAACGATGGAGAGTGCCACAGGCTTGTCGCGGTAACCCATCATGTTGGCGATGGGGCTGCGCTGGTGTGCCCAGACAATGGTCTCAATCAGTTCCTGCCAGTAACCCCGCCAGGAGATCAGGAACATGAAGCCGGTGGCCCAAACCAGGTGTCCGAAGAGGAACATCCAAGCCCAGACGGCGAGGTTGTTGCTGCCGAACGGGTTGTAACCGTTGATCAACTGGGAAGAGTTGAGCCACAGGTAGTCGCGGAACCAGCCCATCAGGTAGGTGCTGGATTCGTTGAACTGAGCCACGTTGCCGGACCAGATGGCCAGGTGCTTCCAGTGCCAGTAGAAGGTCAGCCAACCCACGGTGTTCAGAGCCCAGAAGACAGCCAGATAGAAGGCGTCCCAGGCAGAGATGTCGCAGGTACCGCCACGACCGGGGCCGTCGCAGGGGAAGGAGTAGCCGAAGTCCTTCTTGTCGGGCATCAGCTTGGAGCCGCGGGCATCCAGAGCACCCTTCACAAGGATCAGGGTGGTGGTGTGCAGACCCAGAGCAATGGCGTGGTGAACCAGGAAGTCACCAGGGCCGATGGGGAGGAACACATCGGTGTTGCCATTGATCGCATCCAGCCAGTAGTGCTCACCAGGAATGTTCTGGGAAGCAAGGGCTGCAGAGCTGGAGGCGTTGGAGAGCAGCACGTCCATTCCGTACATGGCCTTGCCAGAGGCGGCCTGAACGAACTGGGCGAACACGGGCTCAACCAGGATCTGTTTCTCGGGGGTACCGAAGGCAACGACCACGTCGTTGTGGACGTAGAGGCCGAGGGTGTGGAAACCGAGGAACAGGGAGACCCAGCTCAGGTGGCTGATGATCGCTTCCTTGTGCTCGAGCATCCGAGCCAGGACGTTGTCCTTGTTGGCTTCGGGGTCGTAGTCACGGATAAAGAAGATCGCACCGTGGGCGAAGGCACCACACATCAGCGCGATGGCGATGTACTGGTGGTGGGTGTACAGGGCTGCCTGGGTTGTGTAGTCCTTCGCGATGAAGGCATACGACGGCATCGAGTACATGTGCTGCGCAACGAGGCTGGTGACCACGCCAAGGGAGGCGAGAGCAAGACCAAGCTGGAAGTGCAGGCTGTTGTTGATGGTGTCGTAGAGACCCTTGTGGCCAGCGCCGAGGTCACCAGGGGTGCCCTTCGGGGGGTTGTGGGTTTCGAGGATCTCCTTGATGGAGTGACCGATACCGAAGTTGGTCCGGTACATGTGGCCGGCGATCACGAAGATGCAACCGATGGCCAGGTGGTGGTGGGCGATGTCCGTCAGCCAGAGAGCTTCTGTCTGAGGGTGGAAACCACCAAGGAAGGTGAGGATGGCGGTGCCTGCACCTTCAGAGCTACCGAAGACCTGATTCAGAGAATCGGGGTTTTCGGCATACACACCCCAGTTGCCGGTGAAGAAGGGTCCAAGACCGGCGGGATGAGGCAAAACGTTGAGGAAGTTGTCCCAACCAACGTGCTGACCGCGAGCTTCGGGGATCGCAACGTGAACCAGGTGACCGGTCCAGGCGATAGAGCTGAAGCCGAAGAGAACAGCGAGGTGGTGGTTCAGACGCGATTCAGCGTTTTTGAACCAGGCCAGGGAAGGACGGAACTTGGGCTGCAGGTGCAACCAGCCGGCGAAGAGGGCCCAAGCCGACAGGATCATCATGAAGATGGAACCCTGATACAGCTCGGCATTCGTCGTCATGCCGATTGTGTAGAACCAGTGATACAGGCCTGAGTAGGCGATGTTCACCGGGGAGGAAGCGCCCGCCTGGGTGAAGGCGTCAATGGCGCCTTGACCGAAGTGAGGATCCCAGATTGCGTGAGCGATGGGGCGCACGTGCAGGGGGTCGGCGACCCACTGCTCGAAGTTGCCCTGCCAGGCGATGTGGAACAGGTTTCCCGAAACCCACAGGCCGATGATCGCGAGGTGACCGAAATGGGTGGAGAAGAGCTTCTGATAGAGGCGCTCCTCCGTCATTCCGTCATGGCTCTCGAAGTCGTGAGCCGTGGCGATCCCGTACCAAATACGGCGGGTTGTCGGGTCCTGGGCCAGACCCTGGCTGAACGAAGGGAATTTCGTTGCCATTAGAGGGAGAGGTCAGGTGAGGTCAGCCGACCACAAGAATGTGGGCGTGGAAGAAGGCCCACGTGGTCGCAATTCCGCCCAAGAGGTAATGGGCAACACCCACGGCACGGCCTTGGATGATGGAAAGGGCACGGGGCTGGATGGCGGGAGCCACCTTCAGCTTGTTGTGAGCCCAAACGATGGACTCGATCAGCTCCTGCCAGTAGCCGCGGCCACTGAAGAGGAACATCAGGCTGAAAGCGAACACAAAGTGGGCGCCGAGGAACATGATTCCGTAGGCGGCTGTGTTCGTGCCATAGCTGTTGATCACCTGAACGGCCTGAGCCCACAGGAAGTCACGCAGCCAGCCATTGATGGTGATGGCGCTTTGGGCAAAGTTGCCGTTGGTGATATGCGCGACGGAACCGTCGGCGTTCACCGTTCCCCAGATGTCGCTCTGCATCTTCCAAGAGAAGTGGAAGATCACGATTGACAGGGAGTTGTACATCCAGAACAGGCCCAGGAACACGTGGTCCCAAGCGGAGACCTGGCAGGTGCCACCACGACCAGGACCATCGCAAGAGAAGCGGAAGCCCAGGTTGGCCTTATCAGGGATGAGGCGGGAGCTGCGGGCGTACAGAACACCCTTCAGCAGGATCAGCACCGTCACGTGAATCGTGAAGGCGTGGATGTGGTGAACCATGAAGTCGGCGGTGCCGAGCGGCATGGGAGCAGCGGCAACCTTGCCGCCGACGGCGACAACGGAACCGTTGAACACTTCACTCACACCCGCGAGGGCATTGGGAGCCGTGCTGCCGGCTGCTGCGGCGTGCACGTTCTGAATCCACTGAGCAAAGATCGGCTGAATCGAAATCGCCGAATCGCTGAACATGTCCTGGGGACGGCCCAGGGCACGCATGGTGTCGTTGTGGATGTACAGGCCGAAGCTGTGGGCTCCGAGCCAGATGCAGACCCAGTTGAGGTGACTGATGATGGCGTCGCGAGCCTTGAGCACCCGATCCAGCACGTTGTCGATGTGCTTGGCGGGGTCGTAATCGCGAACCATGGCGATGGCGGCGTGAGCGCCGGCACCAACGATCAAGAAGCCGCCGATCCAGATGTGGTGCGTGAACAAACCGATCTGGGTCGGGTAATCGATCGCCATGTATGCATACGGAGGCATTGCATACATGTGTTGGGCCACGATGATGCTCAGTGACCCGAGCAGCGCGAGGTTGACGCCCAACTGCGCGTGCCACGAGGTCGTCATGAACTCGTACAAGCCGTCATGGCCATTGGTGGCAGGGAACAGCAGGGGATCACCCTTCTGACCTTCGTGGATCTCCTTGATGGAGTGGCCGATGCCCCAGTTGGTCCGGTACATGTGACCGGCAACGATGAAGAGGACTGCGATCGCCACATGGTGGTGGGCGATGTCGGTCATCCAGAGGCTTCCCGTCACAGGATTCAAACCACCCTTGAAGGTGAGGAAATCGCTGTAGGCAGCCCAGTTACCGGAGAAGAAGGCACCAACACCAGCGCTGAAGCCGGGATACAGCTGAGCCAGCAGGTCCTGGTTGAAGAACTCGTGGGGCAGAGGGATATCCGCCACAGAAGCAATGGTCTTCCCATTGAGCACCAAGGGCTGACCGGCATCAATGGCGTCGGTGAGCTTGGTGATCGGAGCCGACACGTGGATCAGGTGACCAGCCCAGGACAGCGAACCGAGACCCAGCAGACCTGCCAGGTGGTGGTTCAGCATCGACTCAACGTTTTGGAACCACTCCAACTTCGGCGCTGCCTTGTGGTAGTGGAAAACCCCGGCGTTGAGCATGAGGCCGGCCATCACCAGGGCACCGATGGCCAAAGCCATGAGTTGGGTTTCGCTGGTGATGCCCCATCCACGCCAAACGTGGAAAAGGCCTGAGGTGATTTGGATGCCTTGGAAACCGGCACCCATATCTCCATTGAGGATTTCTTGGCCAAAGATCGCCCAGACCTGCTGAGCGCTTGGCTTCACATGGGTGGGGTCAGCAAGCCAACCGGAATAGTTGGAGAAGCGAGCGCCATGGAAGAAGGCACCGCTGAGCCAAATGAAGATGACGGCCAAATGGCCGAAGTGGGCAGAGAAGATCCGCCGAGAGACCTCTTGAAGGTCGCTCGTGTGAGCGTCGAAGTCGTGAGCGTTGGCGTGAAGGTTCCAAACCCAGGTGGTGGTTTTGGGACCTTTCGCGAGGGCGCGGTCGAAATGTCCGGGCTTGCCGAACAGCTCGAAGGTTGCTGGATTGTCAACCTTTTCGACCTGGCTCTTCGCGTCACTCCCACGCTCAGGTGGGCTGATGGTCATCGAGTCGTTCCTCGAGGGACGGGTTTCGAGGTGGTGGGCCACCCCTCCGACGGGCCGAAGCCAATCGGGGCCCCGAACACGAATTCACAGGAATCAGCGTTCGGGCGTCAGCTGGACAGGGGGTCGAAACCCCTTGCCTGCACTGAAGCTGGGGCCCCAAAGAGGGGACCGCTGGCGGAAGCATAGAGGCGGAGAAGGGGGTTAAAGGGCACTGAGTTACAAAGGTTCAATCCCATGGCGAGCCAGTCAGCGACAGGCGTCTGCAGAAGGCTGAGAATCAGCAAAACAACAAAGATCTCAAGCACTAAGCAACACAATTTTGCGGATATTTCCTTCCTAAATAACTAAAACTCTGACAGTGAAGAGCGGATTGTTCAGAATGATCAGATCTGTTCATGCCCGATGCGTCGCCCTGGCCTGAAGTCGATATGGGCTGTTCTTCTGACAGCGCTGCTGCTGTTGGGTGCCGGTTTGCCGGTTCACGCGCGCCCAGGATTCTTCAATCGCGAAGCCGGCTCCGGCGCCAAGCCCATGCCGAGTTCAGCCCCAAGCGGGAAGCTCCAGGAAGTGGCTCCTCCAGGAGCAGTGCAACAGCTGCGGCAGGAATTGCAACGGCACCGTCCCTCCCTGCGGTTGATCGATCCAGGCAACGACAGCATCGTTTCCTCTGATGCTCTTGAGCTGCGCTTCGAAATCGAAGACTGGCCCCTCAGCAGCGACCCCGAATTGGGTCTGGGGCCCCATGTCGTGCTCCAAATCGACAACCGCGCTCCCTTACGGCTGAGCGAAAGCAATGGAAATCGCCTGAAGGTCCGCATCGACAACCTGGAAGCGGGCAGTCACCGGTTCAGCGCCTGGGCCGCTTACCCCTGGGGAGAAGCCGTTCAAGCACCGGGGGCCTCCATCCAGGGCCGCGTGCACCTCTGGCAAAAACTGCAGGGCACCCAGCCCGAGCCCGATGCCCCTTGGCTGGTTGCTGTTCCACCGGCCGGAGAACAGGGTCTGCAGCCCCTCTTGGTGGATTGGCTGATTTGGAATGCTCCGCTCCAAAACCTGCGGGAGGGTGATGGACGCTGGCGACTCCGCATCAGCATCGATGGGGACAGCTTTTTGGTCGATCACCAGGAAGCCCTTTGGCTGAAGGGATCAAACGGCGCAGGCAGCCACGACATTCAGATGGAACTGCTGAATGGGCTGGGCGAGCCAATTACACCGGTCTTCAACAATCAGCTGATTCACCTGAAGGCCCCATCAGGCCCCAAGCCGGGCTGGATGCGCCCACGCCTCACTGAAAGACAGCTGGAGCGCTTGAGCGGCTCCCCTGAACCCGAAGCTCCGGAGGTGGTCGAATCCACGCCCGCAATCCCGCAAAAAGCACAGGAGAAGCAGGACGAGAAGGCAGAACAGGCCCCAGAGCCTCCGCAAGCCGAGATCAAGGACGAGGACGAGATCACTGCCGAGGCCGAATCCGAACCCATGGCCCCAGAGGGGATCAATGAGCAGGAGCCTGAGCCGCCCCTTGCTGAAGAGCCACGTGCTGAAGAGCCATCCAAAGCAGACGCTGCTCTGCCCACTCCTGCCCAGGCGAAGCCCGTCGAGCCTCAGGAGCAGCCCACCGAGGCAGAACCCAAGTTGATGCCGAGCAGCAGCCTGGGAGGATCAGCCCGTGAGTTGCTCAACAGTGATGGGCGCTTGCGCAAGCCCTGATCCGGATTCCCTGCCCTGAACACCACCTCTGCCGCTCCCGCTCTGGGCCTAGGACTCTCCGCCAGTGCCATGCCGCTGTTGGAGCGTCTGCTGCTGCGCGGCCACATCGACCGGATCAAGGCGACTGACCAAGACATCAAAACCGCCCTTGATGGGCACTGGGCGGCAGAGAACGTCGTGTTGTTCGTGGGCGCCGTGGGAGCGGTGACGCGCCTGATTGCAGCTCAGATCCAAGGCAAGGAGAAGGATCCAGCCGTTCTCGTGCTCGACCCCAAAGGAGAGTTCGTTATCCCGCTGCTGGGAGGCCATTCCGCAGGAGCCGAACAACGCGCTCGGGAGATCGCGATGGATCTCGGCGGGCACGCGGTGATCACGGGCGCCTGCGCCCATGAAAGACGCCTAGCCCTGGATGCCTTTGGGGACGGCTGGGGCTGGAGACGCAGGGGGTCGGTGGCGGGTTGGCGCGAGCTGATGGTGCGGCAAGCCCAGGGATCCAGTATCAGCGTCCACCAGAGCAGTGGCAGTCACGCCTGGCAAGGTCCTGAGGACCAGCCAAGGCTTCACAACATTGATCCAAAGGTTGCGTCAGAAGCCGCTGATCTGGTGATTGGACCGCGCCTTCAGGGTGATTGTCAGTGGCATCCAGCAACGCTCTGGATTGGCATCGGCTGTGAACGCAACACCAGTCTTTCGCTGGTGGAGAAGGCCATTACGGAAGTCTTGGCAACAGCAGGGCTGGCGGAAGCGGCGGTCGCCGGGATCGCCAGCGCAGCCAGGAAATCCGATGAACCTGCCCTGCACGAGCTCAGCCGGACTAGGGCATGGCCGTTCCGGACCTTTGCGGAACACGATCTTGCATCCATCGATGTGCCGAACCCCTCCGAAGTGGTGCGCAAGGAAATGGGGACCGCTTCGGTGGCGGAAGCGGCGGCGTTGCTGGCTGCAGGCGACAACAGTCAACTCATCCAACCCAAGCGAATCAGCCGCCCCGCAATAGGGGAGCAAGGTGCCGTCACGGTGGCCATTGCCGAGGCTGCCGTCCCCTACGCGCCAGAGCGGGGGGAACTGCACCTGGTGGGAAGTGGCCCAGGGGATCTGTCCCTGCTCAGCGGAGACGCCAAAGCGGCCCTCTCCCGTTGTTGCGCCTGGGTTGGCTACAGCCTCTACCTTGATCTTCTGGAGCCCCTGCGCCGCCCAGATCAGGTCCGATTCGATGGCCAGCTCACCCGGGAATGGGACCGCTGTGCCGAAGCACTGCGCCTGGCCCAACAGGGCGCCAAGGTTGCTCTGATCTCCTCCGGCGATAGCGGGATTTATGGCATGGCGGGATTGGCCCTGGAGCTGCTGCTCCAGCAACCCGAGCAGGACCGGCCCAGCTTCACGGTGCATCCCGGAATTTCAGCCTTCCAGCTCGCCGCCGCCAGGGCCGGAGCGCCACTGATGCATGACTTCTGCTGCGTGAGCCTCAGCGATCGCCTCACGCCCTGGAGCGTGATCGAAAAGCGATTGGAGGCAGCTGCAGCCGGAGATTTTGTCCTCGCCCTCTACAACCCCCGCTCCAAGGACCGGGATTGGCAGCTGGGACAAGCCAAGGAGATCCTGCTGAAACACCGCCCCGCCACAACCCCGGTGATGCTGGCCCGGCAGCTGGGCCGCCTGGAGGAATCACGTCAGCTCACGTGTCTTGAGCGCTTGGAGCCGGAATCCGTGGACATGCTCACGCTTGTTTTGATCGGAAACAGCAGCAGCCGTGCCGAGGACGGCTGGATGGTGACGCCAAGGGGATATCCCGGAGCGAGTCTCCAATGAATGGTGTGACCTGTTTTCGGGCCATTGAAGTGAATCGACCACGAAAAAGTTGAGTCAGCTCGAGCTCCCGAATCCCATGGGTGATCACTTCGAGCGTGTCGCACCTAAGCATCCACTAAGGCCTTTAACCAAGGCCTTGGGTGCAATGAGAAAACATCAATCGGGATGACAGGATTCGAACCTGCGGCCCCTTCGTCCCGAACGAAGTGCGCTACCAAACTGCGCCACATCCCGGCTTCACCATCCTAAAAGATCGATGTTGGCAAGATCCAGGCAGATCGGGACGCCGTCTAGGGTCATGGATTGAAGAAGCTTCGTCGTGCTCAAGCCGGAGTGGTTGCGCGTTAAGGCTCCGCAGCGCGAACGGATTGGCGCCGTGGCCGACCTGCTGCTGGACTTGAACCTGAACACGGTTTGCCAGGAAGCGAGCTGCCCCAACATCGGGGAATGCTTCGCAGGCGGCACCGCCACGTTTTTGATCATGGGGCCGGGCTGCACCCGGGCGTGCCCCTACTGCGACATCGACTTCGACAAAAGCGTGCGCGAGCTCGATCCCACCGAGCCGCAACGGCTTGGAGAAGCTGTGGCCCGTCTGGGCCTGAAGCACGTGGTGATCACCTCAGTGAACCGCGACGATCTCGCCGATGGTGGAGCGTCCCAGTTTGTGGCCTGCATCGAACAGGTGAAGCAACGCTCACCGCTCACCACGATCGAGCTACTGATTCCCGACTTCTGCGGCAACTGGGATGCCCTGGCAGCGGTGATGGCCGCTGCACCCCACGTGCTGAACCACAACATCGAAACGGTTCCGCGGATGTATCGCCTGGCTCGGCCCCAGGGCATCTATGAGCGTTCCCTGGAGCTGCTGCAGCGGGTGCGTGACCAGTGGCCCAAGGCCTACAGCAAATCTGGCTTGATGGTGGGGCTCGGGGAAACCGATGAGGAGGTGATCGAGACGCTTCGAGATCTGCGCCGGCACAAGGTCGACATCGTCACCATCGGCCAATACCTCTCGCCGGGTCCAAAACATCTGGCCGTCGACCGCTTTGTGACTCCTGATCAGTTCGAGACCTACAGAAAAGTGGGTGAAGAAGACCTGGGCTTCCTTCAGGTGGTCAGCACACCACTCACCCGCAGCAGCTATCACGCCGGTGAGGTGCAGCGGCTCATGGCCAGCCATCCCCGCTGACGGGAATCCATTCCTGCAGCTGCCAGTCCACCAGTCCAGCGCGGATCATCGGGTCGTTCTCCACCCAGGCCAGCGCTTCGGCATAGGACGACGCCTCAAACATCAACAACCCACCGCCGCCGGGCCGTCGGTCGCCATCGACCAGGTAACCGCTTTGTAGACGGCGGCCTGCTGCAGCTTCCTGCACCACCCAATGGCGGTGAGCCTCAAGAGTGATTCGCCGCTGCTCCACGGGCATGGCAGCGGCGACAGCCGTGAAGGTTTCGGTCTTAACGAACCAGGCCACTGGGGACGGCACTAGGCCGCCACAGCCTGCTTGTCAGCCAATCCCATTGCCTCCCGCTCACTGGGGGGAACCAACACCTTGAAGCGACTCTTCGCAGCCGACCAGTCGGCCAAAAGGGCAGCAGCCTTCTCGCTTCCCGTAAGCGCCACATGCTGTTCCAGCAGCCCCTTCAGCAGCGACTCCTGCTGATCGGTGGTGATGGCGCAAACCTCAACAATTTCCAGATTCACCCGAGGAGCGACACGTCCCTCCTCATCCAGGAGAAAAGTCACACCACCGGTCATGCCAGCACCGACATTGCGGCCGGTGCTGCCGAGAACGACGACGACACCGCCGGTCATGTACTCACAGCAATGGTCACCAGCACCCTCCACAACAGTGCGGGCACCGCTGTTGCGAACGCCGAAACGCTCGCCAGCACGGCCGTGGGCAAATAGCTCACCACCAGTGGCCCCGTAGAGGCAGGTGTTGCCGAGGATCACCTGATCCCCTGGAGAGGCACAACCGTCTGAGGGAACCAGGGTGATGCAACCGCTGTTCATCCCCTTGCCCACATAATCATTGGCCTCGCCTTCCAGACGAACCTGCATGCCCTGCACCAGGAAGGCCCCGAAGCTCTGACCTGCTGCACCCCGGAAGGTGAGATCGAGCTGTCCATTGAAGCCGCGGTTGCCGTGGCGCTGGGCGATTTCCCCCGCCAGACGGGCACAGACGCTGCGATCGGTGTTGATGATCTCGATGCTGCGGCTGATGGAACCGTGGTTCTCAAGCGCAGCCATCAGCTCAGCGTCGGCGAGAAGCTGATCCTCAAGGATTGGTCCATTGCCGTGGGCCTGCTCGCTGTGGCGAAGCCAGGAGCGATCCTCAGCGCCGCTGATCGGAGCCAGCAGGCTTGAGAGATCCACACCCTTGGTCTTGGCCAAATCGACCGAGCGGGCCTGGAGCAGATCCGTGCGGCCAATCAGCTCCTCGAGTCGGGTGACGCCGAGCAGGCTCATCAGCTGACGCACTTCCTCGGCGACGTACCAGAAGAAGTTGACGACATGTTCAGGGATGCCGGTGAAACGCTTGCGCAGGTTCTCCTTCTGCGTGGCAACACCTACAGGGCAATTGTTGGTGTGGCAAACGCGGGCCATAACGCAGCCCTCAGCGATCATCGCGATCGAGCCGAACCCGAATTCCTCCGCGCCCAGGAGGGCAGCAATCACAACGTCCCAGCCGGTTTTCAGGCCTCCATCGGCGCGCAACAGAACCCGATCGCGCAGACCGTTCTCCACCAGAGAGCGATGCACCTCAGTGAGACCCAGTTCCCAGGGACTGCCGGCGTGCTTGATCGAACTCAGGGGAGATGCACCCGTGCCACCGTCATGACCAGAAATCTGAATCACATCCGCGTTGGCCTTGGCCACACCCGCAGCGATGGTGCCAATGCCGATCTCGGCCACCAACTTCACGCTCACGGGAGCAGCGGGATGCACCTGGTGCAGGTCATGGATCAACTGCGCCAGGTCTTCGATCGAATAGATGTCGTGGTGTGGCGGCGGTGAAATCAAGGCCACGCCAGGCTTGCTGTTGCGCAACCAGGCGATGTACTTGTCAACCTTGGGCCCTGGCAGCTGACCACCTTCACCGGGCTTGGCCCCCTGGGCCACCTTGATCTCCAGCTGCTTGCCGCTGCGCAGGTATTCCGCCGTGACGCCAAAACGTCCTGAAGCCACCTGCTTGATCGCCGAGCAGGCGGTGTCGCCATTGCGCAGACCACCAATGCTGGGGAATGAGGCGGAACGGCCCTCCCCATCCACATCCTTGAGGATCTGGAAACGCGCAGGGTCTTCCCCGCCTTCACCACTGTTGCTCTTGCCGCCGATGCGATTCATCGCCACGGCCAGCACTTCATGGGCTTCGCGGGACAACGCACCGAGGCTCATCCCGCCTGTGCAGAAGCGGGTGCAGATGCTCTCCACGCTCTCCACCTGATCGAGGGCCACCGGGGTGGGGGCCAACTTGAACTCCAACAGGTCCCGCAGCGCCATCACCGGACGGTTCTCCAGCAACGACTGATAGGTGGAGAAGTGGTCATAACCAGGACCCTGGGCCACCGCCTTGTGCAGCGCCTTCGAAAGCTCAGGGTTGTTGCGGTGGTACTCAGCACCACTGCGGTACTGAACAAAGCCCATGAATTCGAGCTTGCTGCGGTTGAGCTCCGGGAAAGCCTTGGCGTGCATCGAGAGCGTTTCGTTCGCCAGCTCGGCCAGCGTCATCCCGGCAACACGGCTGGTTGTTCCGGTGAAGGCGGTCTCAACCACATCCGATCCCAGGCCGATCGCTTCAAAGATCTGAGCGCCGTGATAGCTGGCCAGCAATGAAATTCCGATCTTGGAGAGGATCTTGCGAAGGCCGTTCTCCAGCGACTCGCGCACGTTGGCCTGAGCCGTACTGGCATCCAGGGCGGGCAACTTGCCCTGTTCGATCCGCTTCTTGGTCTTGGGGTGATCCAGCCAGTGACGGGTCGTCTCCCAGGTGAGCCAGGGGCACACGGCACTGGCGCCGTAACCGATCAGGCACGCCATGTGATGGGTGCTCCAACACTGGGCCGTATCCACCACCAGAGAACACTGCAGCCGCAGCTTTTGGCGCAGCAGATGGTGATGAACAGCACCCACGGCCAGCAAGGCTGGCATCGCCACCGTCGTGGGGGTCAGCTGTGCCGCCGCACCCGTGCCATCAACCCGATCGGAGAGCACCAGCACTTGGGCGCCGTCACGCACCGCCTGTTCCGCACCGCTGCACAGCGCCGCAATGGCCTGTTGCAGGCCTCCCGCACACGACTCCACAGCCACCTGGGTGGACACGGTCTTAACGGGCAAACCCTGCTCTCTGATCGCCGCCAGTTCCGCCTCGTTCAGAACGGGCGTCTCCAGATGGATGACGGAGGCAGCTTCCGGCTGGGGCTTCAAAGCGGGCCGGCGTTCACCCAGATGCATCTCCAGGCTCATCACCAGCTTTTCCCTCAGGGGGTCGATCGGAGGGTTGGTGACCTGGGCGAAGCGCTGCTTGAAATAGTCGTAAAGCAGGTGGGGCTTGTCGGAGAGCACCGCCAGGGGGATGTCATCGCCCATGCAGTAGGTCGGCTCTTTCCCGAGGGCAGCCATGTCCTCGATGATCAGATCGAAGTCTTCAGCGGTGAAGCCCATCGCGGTCTGCAACCGCAGCAGATCGAGTTCACCCACCTGCCGGTCCTGGGTCCAGGGCTGAGGGGCCACGCCACGGCGATGCTGCTGCAGCCAATCGGCATAGGGGAAGCGCTGCGCCGCGTCTTCCTTGACCGACCAGTTGTCGAGCAACGCGCCGCGCTCCAGATCAACAGCCACCATCTGGCCAGGACCAAGACGACCTTTCTGAACAATCGTCTTGCCGCTGAGATCCACCACGCCGGTCTCCGATCCCATGATCACGAAACCGTCAGCGGTGGTGCACCAACGTGCTGGGCGCAGGCCGTTGCGGTCGAGCGTGGCACCCACCCTCTTGCCGTCGGCAAAGACCAACAAGGCTGGGCCGTCCCAGGGTTCCTGAATGCCCGCATTGAACTCGTACATCGCCGTCACATCAGGACGGCTGTCGAGATCGGGCTGATTGCGAAACGCTTCGGGCACCAGCGTGATCAGGCTGTCGGTGATCGACCGCCCGCTGCGCACCATCAATTCCAAGGTGGCATCCAGGTTGGCGGAATCGCTGAAGGCAGGGTTCACCACCGGAATCAGGTCGTCGGCCGCCTCACCCCAGACGTTCTCGAGGCTGGCTTCCGATGCCTTGGCCCAGTTGAGGTTGCCCAGCAGGGTGTTGATCTCACCGTTGTGACCAAGAAGCCGCATCGGCTGCGCCAGGGGCCAGCGGGGCAGGGTGTTGGTGCTGAAGCGACGGTGATAAACCGCAAAGCTCACCTCAAATCGCTTGTCCTGCAGGTCGGCGTAAAACTGCGCCAGCACCTCGGATCGCACCATGCCCTTGTAGACAACCGTCCGGCTGCTCAGGGAGGCGACATAAACGTCCTGGGCCACCTCGGCACCAAGCGCTGCCCGCACCCGGGCACCAATCCGGCGACGCAAACGGAGCAGCTGCCCATCAAACGTTGCCTCGTCGGCATCGCCGTTGAGCACCCATTGCTCGATCACAGGAGCCGTGGCACGGGCCAGGGGGCCGAGAACCGCAGGGTCGACAGGGACAGTGCGCCACCCCAGGGGCTGCAGGCCTAAGGCTCTGGCCTCTTCATCACAGAGGCCTCGGACCTGAGCACGGCGGCTGGCATCGGTCGGCATGAACATCATTCCGAGACCCCGGGCGGCCGCTGCCTCAGGCCAGACGGCTCTCAGATACGTCCAGGGGATCTCACACAACACCCCTGCGCCGTCGCCGGAGTCGCCATCTCCACCGCAACCACCACGGTGCTCCATGCAACCCAGGCCACGCAGAGCCTGCTCCAACACCCAGTGGCTGGCCTGCCCCTGGAGCTGGGCCAAGAAACCAACGCCACAAGCATCCTTTTCGCCGGCAACAACCTCGGGTGCAGGGCTGTCGCAGTAAGGCCAGACAGCGGAATGGATGGCGTCAGACATAGAGAACTCAACCGGGCTTTCGCATGGGTCTGCAGCTTCGAGCTCTGCAGAAACCATCTCGACGGAGGATCCTAGGCAGGCGCCTCTCCGCCAAGGCATCCATGCTGGCCTTTGCCCCTCTTCCCCCGCCACCGCCTGCGCTGAGTACCGCGCCAAAACAAAGCGGTGACGCGGTGCTGATCGGCCGAGAACGCAGCAAAGCGGTTTGGTGGTGGAAGGGCAACAAAACGGCGACAGAAGAGCTCTGGCTCCCCCTGGAGCTCCTGGAATCCCGGCTGGGCTTCAGACGGGTGTCCCGCCTCGATGGGGAGGCCGTGGAATGGTTCGGACGAACGGTCCCCTTGGCCTCATTGGCGACCCGTCCACTCGGCGATGAAGTTGGTCTTGAGGTGAGCGAGTGGTTGGCCGAAATTGGCGTCAGCAGCGAAGTGAGGGGGAACACCCTGGCGCTTCACCTGCCCCCTCCAACGGTGAACAACCTGCGCCGCGGCAAGGGCTCCACTGCCGATCGTTTGGTGCTGGACCTGAACGGACCCGCCCTGGTGCAGCGGTTGAACGACGACCTGTTGCTCGAGCTCAAGGTGTCGCAGACCCAGCAACGTCAACTCAAGACGTGGGGGCTCGCTCCACAGCAGCATCGCGACGGCGGCCTCGTACTGAAAGGACAAGCCACAAAGCTGCGGAGCTTGAGCCTGGCGTCCCCCTGGCGGCTGGTGCTGGATGGCGTGCCGACCGGCGGCCGCAGCCAAGCGTCGACAGCAACCCTGCCCCTCAGCAATCCAGCTGTGGCCGCACTGCTAAGGCGGGGATTTGTGCTGGAGCAACGCACAATCAAGGTGGGGGTGAAACCGATCCAGGTGTTTCGTGCCGGCGGCGACTTGGGCCGCCTCGGCATCAGCCTGCAGCCCCTGGTCAAACCCGACCAGCAACAGGGCCTGCGCTTCCTTACTCAGCTCTCCCAACCCGCAGGGGCGCTGGTCGCCGTAAATGGAGGCTTTTTCAACCGGATCAATCAACTCCCCCTGGGAGCTCTACGGCACCAGGGGGTCTGGTTTTCGGGTCCGATCCTGAACCGCGGCGTGATCGCCTGGGGGGCGTCAGGAGATCTTCAGTTCGGTCGACTGCGGCTGGACCAGACATTGCAGGTGAACAACAGTCGGCGTTGGAGCCTCATGGCGCTGAACAGCGGCTACGTCCAAAAGGGACTGAGCCGCTACACACCCGCGTGGGGTCCCCGCTACCGGGCCCTGAGCGGTGAGGAGCAAGCACTCTTGATTCGCGGCGGCCGCGTCGAGGCAACCTTCGGCCAAAACCAGCTGCAGCGGGGTATTGCCATTCCTCAGGACGCCGAGTTGGTGGTCGCCCGCGGCCGCACTCCGCTGCCAGCAGGGCCTGGTGATCAAATCCAGGTGACGTCAAAATCCCGCTCTTCTCTCGCGCAACAACCCAATGTTCTGGGAGGCGGACCGCTGCTGATGCAGGACGGCCGCGTGGTTCT
>Ga0213866_10000789_pt1 | contig 24597 bp, 53 predicted proteins | sample PICome_11_FD_160079 | JGI IMG/M metagenome (GOLD analysis project Ga0213866, IMG submission 160079) | Coastal seawater microbial communities near Pivers Island, North Carolina, United States - PICO284 | ecosystem: Environmental > Aquatic > Marine > Coastal | place: USA: North Carolina...
ACTTCTACCGCCTTCCATATTAAAGCTATGTATTTAAAGCGTCAGTAACTCAATTGGCTAGAGTGTCGTTCTTCCAAATCGGATGTTGCAGGTTCGAGTCCTGTCTGACGCACCATTTATGCTTAGTGGTAGATTGGTAATACAGCGGACTGTTAATCCGTACAATACTGGTTCGAATCCAGTCTAAGCAGCCTTTTGCGGTCATTGAGGGGCGAAACTTCTCGCAGCGACCTGAGCCGTAGAGCCTAAAAAAAATCACCGATTTGAGCTGAGTAAGTTTTTGTGATTTTTCTTACTTTGAATTTAAAAATAGTGTTGACATAAGATTTAAAAACAACATTCTGTATTTAGTAATCGTTCTTTAAAATTTAAATACATATCCGCATAGCTCAATTTGCAGAGCGTTCTCTTTATAAGGGAAAGGTTACGGGAGCATGGCCCGTTGCGGATTCCATTTTATACCCATCGTGTTTGCAAAAAAAAGATTGCAACTTTTTATGACAATCACTTCAAATCATGATGGGTTCCTTTTTCACACGGGGGTGTAGCTCAGAGGCAGAGCACCGAACTTTTAATTCGGGGAGCGAGATTTCGAAATTCTCCACCCTCACCATTTTAAAACAAAAAAATTATGACACTAGAACAGACAGCACAAAAACAAATAAACTCAATCATGGATTGGGAAAACTTTTCAGCAGCCGAAAAAGCCCTTGCTAAAGTAAAAAATTGCTGGCTCAATGAAAAAGAATTTCAAGACTGCCGCGAATCATTTTTACGCAAAAAATGCAGAGAACTTTTAGAAAAAAGCTGCCGACGAGTAGTTGAAAATTACAAAAACAAAAACAAATCCTTTATTGATTTAGAAGGTAATAGCTTTTATGAATATAAAATTAACACGGGATGTATTTGTGCAAAGGCTTTAATTTGCGACAAAGATCCTTGGATTAAAGTTGATTTGTGTATATATATTATTGATTCTATACAAGATGGAGAATCTTTTGAAGAATAATTTATGCGTCTATGGTGAAACTGGAAATCACAGCTTCCTTCTAAGTAGCTATTCCCCGTTCGAGTCGGGGTAGACGTACCATTTTAAAAATGACAAAATCGCCAAATTAGAATTGACAAAAAAATGAATAAAATACAGCATCTTGTAGCAATTAAATCCTCAATTAACACTTTAGCAGCTCTTATTGCTATGGAGCCAGAAAAGATTATCGACCTGATGACTGGATGGGCTTGGGATGAAGAGGAAGCCTCAGAACTCAAAGGCCAAGACACAGAGTTTGATATAGAAAAACATTTTATTAAAGATAACACTGAGATCGCTCACAGCAAGAAGAACGACTAAATACTATGGACAAACACGAAAATAATCAAACGACCAGCGGCCTCGCTGTTGATAGCGCATCGGCTGGTTCTCATCGCATCGACGGCATGGATATTCAAAATATCAAAGAGCGCCTAAACGGGATTGTGTGGGAATACGCACCTCCGACTATTACGCTCCATGAGGCTGAAAACATATCCTGCCACCTGCTATCGACACTTCTGAGCCTGTGCGATGAGAACAATGTGTTTTATCCTTAACGAAAATCTATATGCTTAACACCTAACCACCACAACTTATTATGGGATTAAAATACAAAGTATTTGAACGTAAGCAAGAATTTTATGACATCTTTAACAAGATGCCTAAAGACAACTTGAACTTTATGACTTGCTCTGGAAAAATTAGTTTTGATAGTTGCATAGAAAGCCACTTAAGGGCTTGGACCGCTAGTCGCATTAATGGAACCCCAGCTAGTCTAGCTTTTTATGGGGAAGATCATAATGCAATAAAATTGATCGACAAAATAGCTAATGAGTATTTTAGTAAATAAATTACAAAAATGAAAAAGATTTTATTAATCCCGATGTCTGTAATTGAGCTTTTTGCATTATTGATGGGCTGGGTTATAGCATTTATTCACAAACCAACAGCAAGACTCTGGACGGACTGGTGCATCAAAAATTTTCCAGATGTAGACTGGTATTTATCCTAGAAAGCAATATCAGCAAAAGAACCAAAAAAACTACTAACCATGTTTAAATTAATTAAATTAACATTAATTGGAATTATTTTTTTGATACTTGAATTAATTAAATTAACATTAATTGGAATTATTTTTTTTAAACTATTACAGTATAAATAATAGAAAACACCCAAGCCCGAATATTAAAAAGTTTAAAGAATATATAGAAAAAACTTGACAAACAAGAAACACACTTTATTATTTCATCAGAATGATTATCGCTTAAATATAAGCACCTTTAGCATTAGCTGCAACTAATGCTTCCTTTTCTACAAGGCTAGTCTCTTAATCGGGGCTAGCCTTTTTTTAAAAAAAATAAATCGCCAAAATAAAAATGAAGAACACTCCAAGAACAGATAAAAAAGCCTTTGGGAAAAAAGTAATGGCTCATGAAATGGTGCATGCTGATTTTTCTCGACAATTAGAGCGAGAACTTGCCTCTGCGATTAAGGCGCTGGAACAAATCGAAGATACATATATAAGCGGGTTTGATACAGCAGCCGATCGCTCCAAAATGGGCCAGATCGCCACAAAAGCAATCCAGACATTAAACAACAAACCAATCCAGACATTAAACAACAAACCAATCAAACAAAAAATAAAATCACCACTGTTTGAAGCTGTTTGGTTTTACTGCGAAGATTTTCGTCGTGGCATTTTGGAATACGAATGCATCGTCACCGCAAACGGATTCGAAAGAAGTTTTGACGGCGTAATCCCAATAAGCGAAAAACAAGATCCAATGACTTTATTAAGGGAACATATACGACAAAACATAATTAAATTTTTGGCTGATATTTTAAGCGCCGAATTTATAGATCAGTATAAAATATAAAAACTAACGATAAAAAGATTAGCTTTTTATATATAAGCTCTTCCTATTTTTTTTGGGTTTTTGTGATGAGTTTGGATGGTTTTTTGGGTTTTTTTTAGATAAAGGGCGGGGGGTGACTGTGCTTATCAGATACAAAATGGTATTTTGAAAAATTGATGGGAGATTTAGGGAAGCCTCCCCCCGCTGTTTTTTAGCTATTCTTTATTGCGTTTTTTTGAAAAAGGGGAGAGGGTATTTTTTTTTAAAAAAAACTAAAAAAAAAGATCGACAAAGTTTTTTTGATTGTTTACTTTTGAGGTATGGCAAGTTTGCCATTTTCTCAACTGCTAAAAAAATCATTATGAATACTCAAGATATTATCAAAACCGTACAAGCAAAGCAAGCGGGCGGGTTCATCACTTTGAAAAGTGAACGTGAATGCGCAACTAAGAAAAACGCCCCGCGTTTTTTTAAGAGAAGTAAATTGCAATTGCGCATCGGCCATAATTATTATAACCAGAAAAACGTAAAAGAAGCACATGCAAGTGGTGAAATGTCAAAAGCTGATTCCTCCGACTTATGGCACGAAGCCTGCAAGCTTGGCAAGGGTTTCAGACAGCATAAGAAAAGTAAAAAAATTTATGTTGCAGGCCAGCCGTGCGGAAACAAGCCAAGCAGCGAGTTTTTCACGGAAAACGGAGAAAAGGTAAGCAAAGCCGATATTGAGCATTTTTTACTAGCAAAAGAAAAACGCAAGTTGGCTAGCGAGTTTATCGCAGTAACTTTGGAATCTGTGACTTACGCTAAGTAGTTGAAAATCAGGGGGTTACGAAAGTAGCCCCCTTTATCGCTGCTCTGAAATCGAGTTCTGTAAGTGCTTGACATTCAACGACTTATGAAATCGCGGCCACCGCAAAATCGTAAGTGCTTGATAATTAACGACTTACGCATAGCAACGCATAGCAACGCATGGCAACGCATAGCAACGCATAGCAACGCATGGCAACGCATGGCAACGCATAGCAACGCATGGCAACGCATAGCAAAGCATAGCAACGCATGGCAACGCATAGCAACGCATGGCAACGCATAGCAACGGACGACAAAATTTTTTTTAAAATAATTTAAAAATAAATTTGACAAGGCTTTCCGAAGCGCTTAGTTTTAAATCATAGCAACCAAGCTATTTTTCAACTCAATACTTATAAAATTATGTTTCTAAGCAAAACAACAAAAAAACAACAAAAATCTCTAATTTGCGATTTTTTAAGCAATCTAACGCAGGCAACGCAAGATAAAGATCAGATTGCCAATGCTGTAAACTCTTTAAATGAAACGCTTTACGAATACGGCGCAAGCGTGAAGCTAAAATACTGCGCCCAAACGGGACAGGCGACAATGGTAGAATCTTAAGTAGTTGAAAATCAGGGGGTTACGAAAGTAGCCCCCTTTATCGCTGCTCTGAAACTGAGTTCTGTAAGTGCTTGGTATTCAACGACTTATGAAATCGCGAACCCCGCGATTTTGCAAGTACCTGATATTCAACGACTTACGAGCTTTTAAAAAAAGTCTTGACATTCGCAACATTATTTGTTACTCGCTGAGTTTGGCGACTATTTGGCCCAAAATTAATTTGGCGACAATTTTAAAACAATTTAAAATTTTTATTTGCTTTTTATATATTCGCTCTTCTATGATGGGAGTATGAAATACAAACTTACAAACGAAACGAAAATTGTGGTCGGTAAAACTCTTTACAGAATCGAAGCCTTAAAAGACTTCGGCGACGTTAAAAAGGGGGATTTGGGGGGATTTGTACAAAGTAAAAAAAATCTTTCTCAAGAGGGTTCTTGTTGGATTTATGACGAAGCTAAGGTTTCTGACAAAGCTCGTGTTTCTGACAAAGCTCGCGTTTCTAACAAAGCTCGTATTTCTGGCAAAGCTCGTATTTCTGGCAAAGCTTGTGTTTATGGAGAAGCTTGGGTTTCTGACAAAGCTTGTGTTTATGGAGAAGCTTGGGTTTATGGAAAAGCTTGGGTTTTTGACGAAGCTAAGGTTTTTGACGAAGCTAAGGTTTTTGACGGAGCTTATGTTTATGAAAAAGCTCGTGTTTATGGAAAAGCTTGGGTTTATGACGAAACCAAGGTTTTTGGAGAAGTTCAGGTTTATGACGAAGCTTAGGCTTCTTAATTTTAAAATAATTAAAAAAAAAGTTTGACAAAGCTTTTCGAAGCGCTTAGTTTTAAATCATAGCAATTAAGCTATTTTTCAACTACTAAATATCGTTATGACTTCAGAACAAATAATACTAAAGATCAAATCTTGTAAGACTTACGAGAGCTGCACGGAAGTCGCTCGCTCTCTTCATGAAATAGGTTGGCAAGTAAATTTAAAGCTAGGTACTGAAAAAATTTGGAAGGGTTGCGCTTACAATGGAAGCGACTTTTTTGAATTTGTTTTGGATTGCTGGGGGCTCCAGTGGCACTATGATATAAAGGATTCGTACGAGTTTTTTAGTAGCTATTAGTTAAGTGGTTGAAAATCAGGGGGTTACGAAAGTGACCCCCTTTATCGCTGCTCTGAAATCGAGTTGCGTAAGTGCTTGATGCCCAACGACTTATGAAATCGCGAACCCCGCGATTTTGCAAGTACCTGATAATCAACGACTTACAGATCCTTAAAAAAACCTTGACGCTTGCGATATTATTTGCTATTTGGCCCAAAATTAATTTGGCGACGAATTTTAAAATAATAAAAAAATAATTTTGACTAACTGGCTCAAATTGCTTTTGGTATAACTTCAACCTATAACTTAAACTTAAATATTCACGCACCTCATGAAAGTATATAGCTACGTTACTCGCTGGCCACTGCTCACCGAATACAATCCATCAGTGTATCACGATGATATGATTGCCGCTGCAAAAACCACTTTTTCTGTATGGTCTACCGATGGGTCAGACTGTCTTTCGAATTTTTCCGATGCTGTACCCGCTACTTGGGATCAAATAGAGGCTAGAGCTAAACTGGACAGCCTCACGCCACATTATAGCAATAGACACCACAACTAACAGAACGCGACTACGCAACCACTACCAAACACATTATGAATGCTACAGCTAATATCTTGAAAGAAACAAGTCGCAACTATGCAAACGTGATCCTTCCTGTTATGTCACGTGCTTTTGATGAGGCTTTGAAACGTGATAAATTGCTTCAATCTTATTTTGATTCTGATCCTGATTGCGGCGGAGCTTACAAGCCGCTGCCTGCTTATTTTCGTAACTATATGCTGAGAGAGTACGGAATCAACATTGATCATTTTGTATACGTGAAATAATGCGTCCTAAATAGAATCTTAAATGGTTGAAAATCAGGGGGTTGCGAAAGCAGCCCTCTTTATCGCTGCGCTAAAATTGAGTTACGTAAGTGCTTAATGTTCAACGACTTATGAAATCGCGAACCCCGCGATTCTGTAAGTACCTGATAATCAACAACTTACGAATCTTTAAAAAAAACCTTGACATCCGCAACATTATTTGCTACTCGCTGAGTTTGGCGACTATTTGGCCCAAAATTAATTTGGCGACAATTTTAAAATAATTTAAAAAAAAGTTTGACTAAGTAAAAAAAATATCTTACATTTGATTCATGGACAGCATACCTATACTAAAAGCAAAAATCAGACAGCTTGAGTCTGATATTGAGATGTACGAAGAGGGCTTTAAAAAATGCTCTTGTTGTGATGGCGAAGGGGGCAAGTCTTTTGGAGATCCAAAAGATCCAAGGAATTGGATTGACTGCACAACGTGTGAAGGTTCAGGATGGGTGAAGGCATGAAAACTTATAAATTATTCTTAGTATATCCGAATTGCACAAAAGTCAAACAGCATACTTTTGGCAAGTGCCGCGAAGGTCTTGACGCTGCATATAGCTATGCAGAAAATGCAGCAGCGTTCGCAATCTTTTGCGGTGAAGAGCTTATAGAAGTAAAAAATCAATTTTTATTGGCCGCCTGCTCTCTTTAAAATTTAGGTTTCTAAGTGGTTGGTTATCAACTACTTATGAAGCCGCGACCCCAGCGATTTTGTAAGTCCTTAATAATCAACAACTTATGAGTATTAAATCAAAAGATTAATAAAGCTTGTTTTGATTGCTATTTGCCCCAAAATTAATTTGGCGACAATTTTAAAATTATTTAAAAAAAAGTTTGACTACCGCTAAAATCGTTCTTAATTTAGTTTTAATCATAGCAATTCAGCTATTCAACAGGTCAAAAAAATATGAGCATAATGACGGTTAAAGAATATCACGAATCAATTCAGAACGCGCCTACTTTGGGCTATTTGGCTTGGAAGTATGGCAACAGAACTATTCATGCTGACATTATAGAAATTGAAGCCAGCTTTCCAGATAGTAAGGAATACTTTGTTAGATACCGATCTCACCACCAAGCACCTCTCGTTAAGCTGAAAGGCGATTTAATTTACTTCCTCACTGAAAGAAGCTTTAATGGAGATTTAAATTGGCCTGAATTTGAAACCAAGGGCATTAAGTGCAGTGTAAATATTTTTTAAGTAAATAAAAACTAAATCCAATTTTTTAAAATTATTGCAAAACACTATGAAAATAAAAGAGCAAAAAAAACGACGCGAAGCAAAGCTCGAAAAAGATCTTTCTGTACCATTGGTCGAGACTGTGCATAAAGCATGTTGCGAATCTGGCATCCACCAATACTGCACAAACATAATGACTGACGAGCAGCCGTCTAAATATATTATGGCATTTGCCCGAAAACTACTAAACAAATAAAACTATGGAAAAACCAACGATTAAAGTATAAATTAAAAAACGCTATGAAAATATACACTCACCCGCAAGAAACATGGAACGAAGCAAAATGCTCTAAAATGGCTCGCTATGCTCCAAAAGATCATTGGGGCAATCGACCCCCAAAAGGAATTATTGCTTCATATAGTTCTCCTTATCCTCAATACGGACAAACGCGACGATACAACGGGGGAAAAATAATAGAGGGCAAATTGTACGACGCCGAACAAGTGCCTTTGCCATTAATTCCCAAAAATTATGAATTTGTGCCTGTCGTGTCTTGGGGGATTCGCATTCAGCTTAAAAGTTGAATTTTCTATGTGAGTAAGTTCGCTGGCAAAATAACTTGATGATAATCAACAACTTATGAAATTCGCGCACCCGCAAAATCGTAAGTCTTTGTTTGTTAACGCTTTACGAATTTTAAAAAAACTTTTTTAAATGTTTTAAAAAATGCTTGACCCAAACAAAAAACTTTTTAAGTTTGAGGCATGAACACTAAACAAGAAAAAATAAACGATCTAAAAAAACGACACGAAGCAAAGCTCAAAAAAGATCTTTCTCTTTTGTCAATTCAATGCGGATTGCCAGAAACAACCAAAGATGCTACTGTGTTTGATTCAAACGGATTTTGCGCGAGTATTGATTGCCAAGACCCAAAAGAGCTTTGCATGTTGCTTAATGAATTAAAGCCAGTTAAGCTTTCGAGTCGCTTCATGCATGGACAAAAAACTATTGAATTAAATACCCCTTACCAAATAGAAACAATTTCAAATGTAAATAATTATCCAAAAGCTTCCTTTGTTTGGGGTGTTGTGATTGATGGCGAAGCTGTTGAAATTAATGCAGAAATTAATGCAAAATTCTTAATTGATGAGGGGTATTTAACTTTAGAGTCTCGCGAGGTTACAGACTGCGAGTATCATTATTTTGGTGGCCGTTCCATGAGGGAAATTAATTCAATAAAAATTCCTTGCGCTAATTTTTCCAGCATTACAAAGCAAGTCGGCTATTATGGAGGGAATAAAAAAAGCACATGCACGGATCAAATTGAATCAATAGTTGCATGGATCAAAAAAACTTTTGAATAAAATTTCACAATGAACGACATAAAAGAAGTTGTTGACTTTTTAACTCAAGCAAATTATGATTTTAATAGAAGCTTAGGAGAGACGCCCGAAAGATTAAAACTCATTTATAAAAATACAAATCAGCTAGAAAAAAATTATGCAAAATCAATTAGACATCGCTCAAGCCAAGTATTGCCAAGCTGTAAAAGCAGGGGATAAGAAAGAAGCTTGCAAACTTGCCGAGCAAATCGAATACTTAAAACAAGCAGTTAAAGATGAAAATTATTGAAATTTTAGGAATTGTGGCAATTGCGTCTGTTTTTGCTCTTGTGTTTGTTATTGGCCTTGATCTTGACGAAAAGGTAGAAAGTTCAAAAATGGAGGCTTTTCATGACTCGAATAGAAACTGAGACGAGAAAAACCTCAACACAAAAACGAGACACGGTTTCAGGATGCCAAAAGATTAGACGCATCCAATACAAAAAAACAAAGCCAAATTATTTTAAGATTTGGGAAGGCACAAGTTGGGGTTATTATAGAAGTCTGTAAGTTGTTAGTAATCAACGACTTATAAAAAAACTGCACCCGCGATTCTGTAAGTAGTTGATAGTCAATGATTTATAAATCTTTTTTTAGGCTTGACAAGTAAAGCATTATTTGCCGCTTGCTTAGTTTGGCGACTATTTGGCGCAAAATTAATTTGGCGACAATTTTATTAACTATTTTTTTTGTTTTTTTATCTCGAAAGGTATTGACACCGAAAAAGTTTTTTTGTATTGTATTGGAGAACTCTAATTAACCTAATAAAAAAAATACTATGAATATCAATACTGAACATTCCGCAAATCAAGAACTTCTAAAGCTTAACGTGTGCGCTTCGGACGAAGTGGACTTTTGTGATGTGCAAAAGGTCTCCACACCCGAGCCTTCGGCTCGTTGGCATCCTGTTGCTCATGATGCGCTAGTGTCGAAGTTTCGGGAGACTGTTGACAACACGGAACTCGAAATTGTCAATGAGCATCATTCGCTGCATCGCTTTGGGCAACGCTACTTTGGGCTGTTTCAAATCAAAGGGGTAGGGCGCAAGCATAGCTCCGACGTTGGAACCGTTATGTGCTTGCGTAATTCTCACGACAAAGCTTTTAGGGCTGGCATTGCTGCGGGTGATGCGCCTTTTGTTTGTTCAAATCTGATTTTCTCGAATGAGATTGTGCTCGGACGACGCCACACTACGAATATAATGCGAGACTTGCCCTCTCTTATCTCTCGCGCTATTGGGCAGCTCATGGAGTCATGGAGCGTTACCGATAACAGGATCGACTCTTACAAGTCTTGCGAAATTAAAGACAGCACAGCTCACGACTTGATTTTGCGAGGCTTCCAAGCTGGAGCCTGCGGCAAGACTCAAATCGCTGACATTCTTAGCCAGTGGCATGCTCCCGAGCACGAGAACTTCGAGGATCGCAATCTTTGGTCTCTACAAAACGCTTTCACGAATGTCTGGAGGGGTAACACTCTCAACACTGCAAATCGCTCTAGCCAGCTTTACAGCGTGCTTGACACCTTTGCAGCTAGCAGGGCGAAGCAAGCGCTACAGCCCGAACTCGCGTTGAACGCTTCTTAAAGTATCGAGCCCCGTTCTAAAAAGAGCGGGGCTTTTTCTTTGCTTTTGTAAATGGTTAAAAATCAACTACTTACAAAATTCGCGCACCCGCAAAATCATAAGTCTTTACTTATCAGTATTTTATAAAATTTAAATAAATTTAAAAAAAACTTTGACAATAAGAATCAATTAATATTTTGTTTAATTATGCATAACACTATTTACGGAACTATTAAAGAAATTATTGACAATCGCAAATTTAAATACGTTGTGTTTCGCGATTTTGGAATGGGTCTTGGCGAATTTAAAAGCCTGTGGGAAGAGCGAGAGGGCGACGTTTTATCCATTGATAATTTTGACAATTGTTCTATTGTAAAGACAGAATACGGAATTTTTAAATTGTTTTAAATAAATTTAAAAAAACTTGACTCAATACGCAAACCATGCAATCATTTAAACATGAAATACAGAATAGAATTGTTACGGAATGGTTTTTATGAGCTTTGGGATTATGAATGCAAGTGGGGCGGCCTTTATAACTCAGACGGATCTTTTAGAGGTGGAAACACTTTTAAAATAAAACACTTGAACGAAATTGCTTCTTTTGATAACGTGACTAAAGAATGGGTTTTAAATTAACATCAAGGATATTGACACCAAAGGTGTCACTACTCCGACTAGTTAGGCTTTTTTTTACTTATGAATGCTGAATATACAATAAACATTAAGAACTTCAACAAAGCGTGCGATAAGCTGAAGGATGAATACATCGACACTGCACACGAAACACAAATGAACTCATCCGACATGCAAATGTATTTCGACCAAGCCAACATCGTAGAGATAGCGAGGCGAGCAATGCTAGACTATCTTAAAAATGGAGAGAAATTCTCTAACTCGGCATTTGAAGAATTATGAAAACACTAGAAATCAAAGACGGACACAAAACATTCATTATCCACGACAACGGAAACGAATTTCTTTCGATGGAGCGGAGAGAGTGGAACCCCTACACACAGAAAGCTGAATATCAGACTTATGATATGCGCCGAAGCGACCTAGCTAAAATGCTGGATGTGCTAGCAAATGTAAACGAGGATGCTTCTTCTCTTGTATAACACTGAGCGCACTCGCGCCGAAGGCGTTGAGTGACGCGACTGGTTAAACTTTAATTCAAGGTAAAATATGGAAAACAAAAAATACACTGGCGAAGACCTAAACAAGTCTTGGGAAATTGGATATAATGTGGGCGAAATTGACGGAAGTGTCCGCGCAATGCGTAAATGTATTGAATTTTTAGAGCAAGAAATCGAGCGGGTAAAAAATCCCAAGAAACATCTTATTGAGTCTAACATAGAAAAGTTTTAAGCGGGGAATTAGAACGCTCGACCTAACGCCCAAAGGGTTCACCCAAGCGGAAATGAGTCGAAAGGCCGAGAGCGTCAACCCATTGAAATAGGTTATACCCGCACCAATTTAACCACATAAAACACTATGAGAAAGCAAGACATTGAGCCAAAAACACGCCAAAAAGAGCCTTGGCCTCATTGGTTACCAAAAAGCACAAGAAGACAAGTAGAACTCACAAAAGAACAATATAACTTTATCTTGCCCATTTATGCCCCAGTAAATCACAAAAAAGTTTATGATGTTGACGGCATATCTTTATCGGTTGAACTTCGGGGGGCAAATTTACATTATTATGCTTTTGGCATTAGTACAGCTTTTAAGACATGGCTTAGACGATTTGCCTTTTCAGACATAGATTTAAGCAATATAAAAAACTCAATATAGTTTTTTACTTTTGTAAACGCTTAAAATTCAACTACTTACAAAATTCGTGCACCCGCAAAATCATAAGTCCTTAATAATCAACGACTTACGAATGTTTAAAAAAAACCTTGACACTCTCGACATTATTTGTTATTTGGCTTATTTGGCTAGTATTTGGTTTTTATTTGGATTGACGACAAATTTTAAATATTTTAAAAAAAAGCTTGCATTAGTTCAAAGCATGTTTTAATAATTAAGCATGACCAAACTACTAAATAACGGAAACGCCAAAACTCGCAAAGGTGAAAAAATGGGCTGGATCACTTACGGCTTGCATTTATCACCTTTTAACCTAAGTGGATTTAATGTGTGCGCTCATGCGTCGAAAGGATGTGCGGCAGCTTGTTTAAATACGGCAGGACGCGGCAGAATGCAGCCAGTCCAGCAAGCTAGGATAAACAAAACAAAATTCTTTTTCTCTAATCGTGCCGAATTTATGCTTCAATTAGTTAAAGAAGTAAAAAACGCTATCAAGCTTTCTGAAAAGAAAAATATGAAGCCTTGCTTTAGACTTAACCTTACAAGTGACTTGCCTTGGGAAAACATAAAGGTTGACAAACTTTCTATTATGGAGATTTTTCCAGACGTTCAATTTTACGATTACACAAAAAATTTCAATCGCATTAAAAAATGGGCAAACGGAGACTTCCCAAAAAACTACCATTTAACCTTTTCCAGAAGTGAATGCAATCAAGCAAAATGTGATTTAGCTACTAGGCTTGGCGCAAATGTCGCGGCAGTGTTTCGCGGATCGTTGCCAAGTCTTTACAATGATGTAGAAGTTGTTAATGGAGACGAAACCGACTTAAGATTTTTAGACGGTAAAAACAAAATTGTCGGATTAGTGGAGAAAGGTCTTGCCAAAAAAGACGAAACAGGCTTTGTTATAGGATGACTTTTGTTTTACTAGCACTTGCAATAATAATAATCTTGTCAAAAAAATGAAAAACAAAAAAAGATACAATCTAATTAAAAAAATTTGCGAGCGTCGCAAAGATTCAGAAAATATGGCTGAATTAACTTTTGCAGAACAAAGCGAGATTGAGGAAGAATTTCGCCATCTCAATACTAAAATTGAAAACCTTGATTTCAATCAAGACTCAGAAAGCTGGCACGTTTCTTTTATGCAAGATTTAATTTTTAATAATTAGTTTTATCCTACCCTTAAGAACCTCAAATGCACCTCACCCTTTTGCAAGGGTGGGGTAACTTGTTTGTATTCAACTACTTGCGTTTTTCGGGCGTCCACACTTCCACAACTCATTGATTATCAACTACTTACGTAACTACTTATAAGACTCTTTATAATACTACTTCATTTTTTGTTTGGTTCTTATATATCCCTTATTTGCTTTAATTAGAAATTGGCGATGATTTGCTTTGTATATATTTTATTCTTTATCGCTTTTATATATAGCTGCTAGAGATTGACACCACTCGTACCAGTCGTGCACTCTATCAAATAGTGAGTCAGCATGTTTGTCGATTGTCTCTTCATCCCATTCTAAGCACTTGCAGACGTTTTTGAAGTGCTGCTCCGCTTCGCTTGCTAGTAGGTTTTCATCTTTGGCTAGCTCAAAAATGCAATTTTCTAAATCTTGTACTTGGCTCATTTTGATTATTTTTTTCTAATTACTTTGATAATATTTTTCAGTTTATGCGCTGGTGTTGGCTAATTTGTGTGATTGGCTTAATTTAGCTTACCTTTATCCACTTGATCCCATCCCTGTAACAAATGTGACCATTCGGGTCTACTCGAACTACCTCCAGCTCGTCGGAATTGTCCATATTGTCACGCCTGATGTGAGCTATCGTTTCGTGATCAAAGTTATTTGATCCGTCCTGCGCTATTGGTTGAAAGTCGGATGCATAAACAATAGAATAAGTATAATCCATAATTTAATTTGGTTAGTCGATTAATTCTTCAAGTGTTATTATTAATTCTTCAAGGTCTATAATGTCATTTTTTGTTTTAGATCCTTCGTTACCTTCGCGAATTTGACAAGCTATTTCCATATCTATTTGATCTGATAGTTGTTCGGCTTGTTTTTTGATTTCGTTTTCGATTTCACTTAGGTATTCGGGAAGACTGTCACACCCGCTGTCGGCGAATTTGGCAATTTCATCGGGAATGGTTATTCCTAAATCTTTTAATAGATCAATTGAATTTTTCATAATGTTGTAAGGTTAGTCTTTATCTATTAAAGTTTATTAAAGGTGAATCGTCAATATTTATTTAAATAAATTTAAATTCGCGCAAAATAATTTTTTTTGTTTGGTTTGTATATATTTCTTATTTGGCTTTACTATAATTTGGCGATGATTTTGATCTTGTGATTGTGCAATTTGGGTATTTATGTTTCCACCTGTTTAGCCAATGACTTGCGCTTTTACGGCATGAGAATTCTTCTACTGTCATTCCTAGTGAATTTTTTATTTTGTACATTTTTTGTTTGGTTTATTTAGATTTACTTAAATGTCGCCATATTAGGGTTATGGTTTACACGTTGAAAGCCAGTGGAGTTTAACATAGCTATTGCATCCGCTTGACTGCTAAATCTGGCAATAACTTCGCTTCCGCAGCCTACCATTCCATCAAATACGTTTAAAACAGCTCCGCCATTTGGCATTTGCGAACGCTCCTTTTGGAGGTTTTCCCATAAAGTTTTATTTGTGTTATAGTTCATAATGTGTGGGTGATGCTTGGCTCATTGTGTGGCGACTATCTGTGAGAGTGTATTTCACTCAATACCCTAGCGCAAATATCTTGAAGGTTTTTCATTGCCTTTGCTCTGCTCTGAGTGTTATTGCTGTCAGTTTTTGTCCATTCAAAAATCGCTTTAATGGCAACTAACATTTTAACATTGTCTTGCTTTATCTGATCTATAGAGTATTTAATTTTCATCCCTTAAAAACTTTTAGATTGCAATGGTGAATGCCTCGCTCACCATCGGCAAAGCGAACTGTAGGTATTGTGTGGTTAAATCTCTCTTCATTGGTCATCCCTCCAGTTTGGGAAATATGTACATTGTACTGCACTCCGATAACGTGTCCGATTTCCAAGTCTTCAGTTATCACCATTGTTCCGATTTTACATTCTGACAGTTTCATAATATTTATTGATCTTCATTCATTAAAAGGCATCAGAAGCAGATTGTCAATATTTATTTAAATAAATTTAAATTCGCGCAAAATAATTTTTTTGTTTGGTTTCTGTATTGTCCTTATTTGGCCATAAAAAAATCGGGGATGGTTTTTACGCCACCCCCGATAACTATGAACAACGAACAAACAATAGACTACTTATCTAAAATATTTAAACCTTTACCTGTGATCTCTCTAAGGCCGTCAACTTTCATTAATCCCTCTTTAAGCAAATGAATTTCTGCATCTCGTTGGATAGCTGTACGACTCATTCCTGTAACGGCGGAAAGCATTTGAAGGGAGCACCGACCACGCTCTTTAAGGATAGAAAGAATTTCGACTTCGATATTAGTAAGACCTAACGGTTTAATACTAAGAGTATAACAAATTTCTTCCCAATCTTCTAAAGCAAAAGAAGATTTATTTTTTGATTCACAATATAGATGAATCTCTTTGCATCTTTTAACTGCTGATCTGGCATTGCCTCGTGTAGTTTCTGCAATCTTTAAAGGTAATCCATCTTCAAATTTAATTTCATTGCAGCAAACCTTAATAATCTCACCCATTTCTTCTTTAGTGTAAGACTTAAAATCAACAATGTTTAATCGATCCTTGAAAGGGGCAAATAATTTATCTAATTCTGTAGTGGCGAAAATAAAATTCTGCTTGGAGAAATCAAAAGCAAAAACTTGTTCGGCATGATGATATTCTTTATAATTTTCTTTTTCTGTATTGAACACAGTAAGGAAAGCGTTTACTAAGTCCTTGGGAAGCATGTGAGCCTCGTCCATAAGAATAGTAATTTCATTGTGCATTACGATAGGAAGAAAAATTTGCTCAAAAAAAGCATTTGCGCTTTTGATTGTAGAGCAGTTAATCTCTAAGAAAGGCCGCTTGCTGCCGTTTCTGTTTTTAAGACTAGCGGCAAACCTTTTAGAAAATTCTGTTTTGCCAAGTCCTTTTGCCCCACTCATCATAATAAATGGAGCTACACCTGTTTTGTTTTGAGCTTTGGAGAAAAAACTTAAAGCGTTCTTTACTCCAGTTTGGCCAATTAAATCTTCAAATATGTTGTTCATGGTTTTTATTATGACCATCTATAAATTAATGTCAAGACTATTGTTTTGCATTGGCTTCTTTTTTCCCTTCCTTAACCCCTGCATTGAAAACATCACGAATAGTATCAGAAAGATCGCAAATCTCTTCCCAAATAAAATCCACATGCATACTTTCAAAAGGCTGCCATAAGTTTTTTTCAATAAAAAGATCTATTTCGTGATCTTTCATATCGCCAAAATTCTCAGGCAATAGTTTAGTTAAATATATGCCAGACGCTTTAATTATTGATTCGTTTTTTGTCATAGTTTTATTTGTTTAGTATTTTGCCGCAGACCTTTCCCTCAACATCGCAGCAAACATCGCCGCCAACACTGCCGCCAACACTGCCGCCAACACTGCCGCCAACATTGCTGCGAACACTACCGAAAACACTGCCGAAAACATAGCCGCGAACATCGCCTAAAACATTACCGCGAATATTGCCGTCAACATCGCCATAAATATCTCCTTCGACATCGCCTCCAACATTACCGCGAACACCGCCTTTAATATCTAAAACTTTCAACTCGCCGTTTTCATCCCGCCAAAAACTTACAAGTTCAAGCACTTCTTCTATCGTTGGTTTTTCCATAGTTTTATTTGTTTAAAATTTTTCCGCAGACCTTTCCCTCAACATCTCCTTCGACATTGCCGCAAACATTGCCGAAAACATTATACCGAACATCGCCTTCGACATCCCCTCCTACATTACCGCGAATATTGCCGTCAACATGGCCATAAACATCTCCTTCGACATCGCCTCTAACATTACCGCGAACATCGCCATAAATATCTCCTTCGACATCGCCTCTAACATTACCGCGAACATCGCTTTTAATATCTAAAACTTTCAACTCGCCGTTTTTATCTCGCTCGAAGCTTACAAGCTCTAGCACTTCTTTTATTGTTGGTTTTTTCATAGTTTTGTTGTTTTATCTGTGTAAAGTGAATGCGATTTTTTCTTCGGCTTCTTCAACAACTGGCTCTTTGATTGCTGTTGGTTGAGCGTCCTTTGTTAATACCGCTCCCATTTTTTCAAGCCATACTCTGCTGACAGGAACCAAGCTTGCCGAACCGCAAAACTTTTGTAGTTCTGATATGCTGATATTGATAAAGGATTTTGCGCCTTGCTTGCGCCCACTTCCCTTTTTGCGGATTGATCCGTCTTTGTTGTATGTTATTTTTTGCATGGTTTTATTTTGTGTTCTTTTTGTTCTTTTGTCAAGGTTTTTTTAAATTATTTAAAATTATTTAGAAACCCGAGCTTTGCCAGAAACCTGAGCTTTGCCAGAAACCTTAGCTTTGTCAAAAACAAGAGCTCTGTCAAAAACCCGAGCTTCTCCAAAAACCCGAGCTTTGCCAGAAACATAAGATTCGTCAAAAACAAGAGCTTTGCCATAAATCCATGCTTCGTCATCAACACGGGCTTCTCCCAAAACCCAAGCTTCGTCAGAAACCTCAGCTTTGTCAAAAACAAGAGCTTTGCCAAAAACACGAGCTTTGTCGTAAGCCCGAGCTTCTCCAAAAACACGAGCTTCGTCATAAACACGAGCTTTGCTAAAAACAAGAGCTTCGTCATAAACACGAGCTTTGCCATAAATCCATGCTTCGTCATAAACACGAGCTTTTCCATAAACCAAAGCTTTGTCATAAATCCGAGCTTCGTCAAAAACCCGAGCTTCGTCATAAACACGAGCTTCGTCATAAACACGAGCTTCGTCATAAACACGAGCTCTACCATAAACACGAGCTCCTTCATAAACACAAGCTTCGTCAAAAACCCAACAAGAACCTTCTTGAGAAAGATTTTTTTCGCTTTGTATAAAGCCTCCCAAATCCCCCTTTTTAACATCGCCGAAGTCTTTTAAAGCTTCGATTCTGTAAAGAGTTTCGTTGTCTACAATTTTCGTTTCGTTTGTCAGTTTATATTTCATGTCTCCATCATAGAGGGGTAAATATAAAAAAGCAAATAAAAATTTAAAAAAAACTTTTATCTACCTAATCAAAAAAACTGTACTATAAACAATACGCGCCACCATATTTGGTTTTTGTTTTATTTGGCGCTATATTTGGCTTTTATTTTATTTGGCGCCAGATTTGAGCACTCCTGTCATAATACTCTATAAAGTTTTCTCCATCATCAAACGACCTAACAATAGTCAGTCCATTGAAATTTAAACAAGAAAGCATTTCTGCATGGGCTTCTGCAAATGTTGTATAAGATGCCGCGTCTTCTTCAGTCGCAGTAAAATCTTTTTTATTAACTATTAAATAACGCATTTTAAATTTGGCGGTAAAAATATCTATTTCTTTCTTTTATTAAGTTTTGAATTATTTGTTTTGTTTCTGGTCCTTTGGCTATTTCTAATAATTCGCTAAGTCTTTTGCCCACTTCGGGGTATGTTGCGCCAAATATAAAATAAAGTTGTAATTCTTTTTGAATGATGTATTCTGTTTCTTCTAAAATTTCTTTATCATTGTTCATTGTGATTTGTAAAAAGCGTGGTTTCCGATAATTGCTGTCAGGGTCATATATTTGACCCAATAAGGTTTAGAATCAGATCTGGTAAAATGATCCGCACCTTTAGTAATATTATTATTCGGATTTGATCGAACTATATTTAGGGCTTTATTATATTTGGGGTGCTTTTTAGCATGAGCAATCAATATATCATATCTTTTGCTTTTCCAACAACTAAATTGATTTGGCTGAAGGCAAACTTCACGTAACGATAAATTTCGTTTGGCTGCGCGTTCGGAAATCACTTCGTACACTGCTTCCATCGCGCCCCTCGCGTTTTCTCCACCCGCTTCCAAGATTAAAGTACACGCTACTATAACGTCTGCGTTACAATAACCCGTCACTATAACATCCGCACTACAATAACCCGCCAATAAAAACAATATATATTTCATACGATTAACATCGATATTGCTTGTGATATTGCCGCGATTACATCTGTTCCAATTAAAATTAATTCCCCCATGCAGCCATTATATAATAAATTTTAAAAAAGTCAAATATATTTGCAAAAAAAATAATTCGGCGACAAAAAAAAGTGTAATATAGTATATTGGGACGCGCTTCTGGATTAAGTCAATAAAAAGTAATTCAATTTTGTTCTTTAGTAGTCATATATTTCTTGTTCTTATTAAGAACCAACGGGGGACTGATATACCCTTGGAGCCTGTAATGCGGAGCAATAGCTCTCCGATAAATCAGGAAACAATCAAATCTTGATTGAGATTGTATCAAACACAATGTGAGGTCAACACGATAAATGACAAATTGGAGGCAGCCCTAGAAGGTATCAGCGCGTGACAATCGCCTAAATCGTCTCGGAACTTTTTAAGATTAAAGATTAAACAAGAATGTTTTTGTTTTTTATTAAGCTTCAATAAAGGAAGCAACCTACGTGGTAAGAGAATGCACAAAAGGCGTGTAAATCGTTTCGCGTTGCTTAGTAAAATTAAAGATTATTTAAAAATACGCCCTTGGGAAGTATAGCTCGCTCAAAAGAGGATGTCTTGCAATAAATGGTTAACTCGGGCCGCAAGCGTATTTTTTTCTTACTCTCTTAAATTTTTCTTTTTTTACTCTCTCGAAATATTTCTAGGACTGCGCTTATTTGGCCGAAATAAAAATCGGCTACAAAAAACATATACTATCTTTAATAACCAAGAAGACATAGTATAGATTTTTTTGTGCTTTTTACTTGTGTTTTAAATGCTTTTTTTTGTGGTTTTTTGTAGTTTTTTGTGGCTGTTTTTGCGGTTTTTTTTCTTTTATTTTTCTTTTATTTTGTGCCGAAAGTTGTCGCAGAAACTTTGCACAACCCGAGGCGTGAAAAGAAAGGTGTCGGCTGCCACCCCGCATAAACACTGGACTAGACGGAGAATCGTTATCATAGCACAGTACGGAATTACTAACAAAAAACCCATTGCGTAGCAGAGAAAAATGCCCGTGTAAAATTTCATATTCATGTGTATTTTTTATGTAAGTTGGGATATAGAAGGGGGTCAAATCCCCCCCACAATCTTTTCACACCTTTCAAAACTTTTCAACATCTTTCAACATCTTTTTACTTCTATATATATATACTTACTTTACTTCTTCTTATTCCCTTATGTTTACAGGGGTTGGGAGGTGATTGGTGGTAAGAAAAGGGGGGTAAAAAGGGAGGTAAAAAAGGGTGAAAAAGAGGGGTAAAAAGAGGGTGTTTGGTAAGGGTAGTGTTTAAGAGGGGGAGCAACGGCGAGAAGCGAATTAATTTAAATTAAAAAAAATTTAAAAAAGATTTTGCCTATGTTTTGATTTCATTTGAAATTACTAAGTATTTTCATGTGTATTTTTTATGAAAGTTGAGAATAAGTCTCAATTTTCCGCACTGTCATCATTCTTGTTATTAGTAATCTCTGTTAATTTACCTAGCTCATTGAGATCACCACTCTTTAGATGAATGGCATACAAGCCCACATTATCTATATCAAATTGCCCCTCAAAAGAAACCCCATTTATTTTAAAACTTACCTTGCCGCAAAAATTATTTTGATCAAAAGAAGTTTTTATATCTGTTGCTTTGATTTTTTTTAGTATTTTTTCTGTGTTCATTTTTCGTTTTTTATTGTTTTTATTGGTCAAATTGCTCTAAAAACTTTTCAGCCTCTTGTGTTGCATGCCATTTTCCGTCTTGTAAGGCATTAATATGGTCTAAAGCCATTTCTAACTTATTTGCAGCTTGCCAATATAGCGATTCAGGTTCGTCTTTCGCTTCTTCATAAAGGCGTTGAACTAAACAATTAGCCTTAACAGCTTGAGGAATGGTCTTTTCGTATTTCATTGTTTTTTTATAATTATCTTTCAATACTTTCTCGCAAAGTTTTTCGTGTTTTATGATTGCTCGGCGTGAGGTTGCACCTCGCTTTGATCGCTAGATTTACGAGGGGGGCAAATTTGGTTCGGGCTTGGTACATAACTACCCTTACTTAAATAAAAAGAGCTTCCTTTCCATTGATTATTTACCCAATGCCACTCTACACACCCTTTTGGCAAACTGTCTGGTTTTGGTGGTCTGAAAAAACCAATAAATCTAATTAGATTAACTAGCCAATGCAAGTTACTCACTGGCGTTGAATTAATATTATTGTTTCGCATGGTTATCTTTTGCACATTCTTTTAACAGAAGCCGCACGATAAAGTAAAACACATGTTATTTCTGCTATTTTTTTAATTATTTTTTTTAATATCACCAAGTAAAATTACTTGCGTCTAAGTAAACTTGGCTATGTCTTCTTTCTGGATTGTGTGTTGCTTTTTTTTGTGGCGCGATTTCTTTATGCGTGGCTCTAATAAGACCTCTCCATTGAAAGTCTGTACTCATAGTCCCTCTATGCTTATCTTTTTGTGTAAACTTAGTCCAAGTTTTAGGTTTAACTAACCAAGTTTCTTTGCCTTTTCTAAATTGAGTTAGTGGTGCGTTGCTGACCCATAAATACATTGGTTTATTGGGGCGAATTAAATCAAAATCTTGTTTGTTATTGACTCTAGGCACGTTGTCATAATGCCAATTAGGAATACAAGGAAATTGAGACGGCATAAGCATGTGAACTTTTACATCCCAAATAAAGTCATCTACATTTTCAGGGAAAGAATCTTTTATGCAGGCTAAGTCTGGCATAATATTTTTTAATTGATCAAAAGTGGCTTGATGTACTCCGCAATTTTGTTTTGTCCAATCTATATTTTCCATTAGCGAACCTATTAATTCACGGGCGTTAAGAAAATGGCGCGAACCCCGTCTTCGATTACATCTTTCTCAGTGTATCCTAATAGTCGGTCATAGTCAGTCAGGGCTTCCAGTCCAGCTTCGCCGCTCCATGTTGAGTCGGCGCGATAGACACCCTGCCACCAATCACTCAGCGGCGAGTATCCATTCCCCTCGGCGTCTTTCTGGCAGATCACTTCCGCATCGGGGTCTTCTGCTTTTAGTTTTTCGATTAGTTCTTTTACTTTCATAATCTTTCTGTTATCCTTACTTCAACTCTTGGGTTTTGTTTATCTTCAATACATCCTAGTTCTACCAATGCGTCAAGAAAAAACTTCTGCTGAATGCACAAAACATTTGATCTATCTGAGATTCGCTTAGAGTCCTTGTAGTAAGTGAACACTAGCTCTACCCTTAGCGTTAGAATCAAACCCCTTATAAGTGGCTCTACGGCTTAGCAATAAGCCTTCTTGACTTAATTAGGCACAATGTAACTCCAGTATAATTAGTTTTCTGGCCTGTAATGATCCAAAGCCTCTTGAAGCGAGCGAATTACACCTTTCGGAATTGAAATACTTGCTCGAACTTCTCCCTCTTCCTGATGTTCGATTACTATAGACATCTCTGGAAATTCTGGATTATCTTTTACTATTATACGCCAATCAAACCCTTCATTGAGGATGTGAATTACTTTTATTGTTTCTGTTTCTGTTTTCATAATTATATATCTACTGTGTTCGGCTCAAAAAGAGCACATCCAAAATTGGCGTCGGTAAACACACCGTTCACGATGGCTCCGTCCCATCCCCCGCTTACGTCGATGTCTGCCCCATCTCGGATGCGGTCGCACCTCCCATCAATGTAACCATCTTCCACCTTTCGATCCCGAGGGTATTCGGGAAGGCGCTGCTTATTCGTTGCTGGTCGCCAGTGGTGGCAATCGCGGCACAAGCCGAACAGGTCGTTGGAATCAACCTCGGAAACGCTAGTCTTGTTTTCGATACTCATTCGGTGGTTTGACAGTAAATTTTGAACTGTTTTATGTTCGATCAATCCTTAAAATCTTCAGAAATTCCAGTTATTAAGGTTTCTCTTAAATATTCTGCTATTGTTTTGCAGATGTGTGCTTCTATATAATCTCCTGCCTCGATGTTGTATTCAGAGTCTTCGTCGGCATGCTCTGCGAAATCTTTTATATATTTAATTATTTTTTTTATTAATTTTGCTCATGCTTTTTATCTGTTTTCTAGTCGGTTTATTAATAAAGCATCCAAACCTTGATTTGTTTTATCGGTTTCTTCATGCGGCCCACAATACCATTCAGTATTTACGTTTAGCTCTATTCTTACTTCTTCTAAATCTTCGATGTCGCACAGTCCTTCTTCGTATCCGTTTACGACAACCCTAGTGTTTGGGTCGTATTGTTGTAGTTTTTGTATTAATTCTTTTGTGGTCATTGTGTTTTGTTTCCAACATCACCAATAACATTGCGGACATTACCTTCAACATAGTAAACATCGCCCCAAGCATTGCTAACATCACCCTCAACATTAATAATATTACCGCGTACACAGAAAATATCGCCGTGCACTTTATGGACTTTTAGCTTGTCGTTCTCATCCCGCTCAAAGCTTACAAGCTCAAGCACTTCTTCTATTGTTGGTTCTTTCATGATTTTATTTTTTTAGTATTTTTTCGATAACCTTGCCGCCATATAGATTTCCAAACTTCTTGATTATCTTTTTCGTAAGATTTTAAAACTTCTTTTAAGTATGGATTTTTGTATGTAAAATTTCCTTTAGCTAAAATATCGCCTCGAACATCGCCGACAACATGGCCCAAAACATCGCCGACATTGCCACAAACCATTTGGACGTCGCCGTAAACAGCGTAAACCATAAGCTTTCCGTTCTTATCCCGCTCAAAGCTTACAAGCTCGAGAACTTCTTCCATTGTTGGTTTTTCCATGTTTAGTTTTTGTTTATAGGTTTTCTATTTCATTCTTGGCCTCTAATAAGGTTTTACCAGTATAATTCCTCCACATCTTAATTGCTTCTACTTTTTCGCCCGACTCTACAAGCCTTTTACACTCTGCTACGTACCGATATTTGCTGCAATTTTTGCTGCAATTTTCAACAAGCGCTTCGGGATGGTTTTTTGCAATTTCAATGCAAAGTTGATAAAAATCTATAGTTTTATCTGTTATTATATCAATTGCTAGTTTTTCTATGGTTGTCATGTTTAGTTTTTGTTTAGTTTATTCCAGACTAGATAGCCTAGTACATATAAAATATGCTTACAGGGTTGCACATGCAAGCCTTTTTTGTATTTATTTTTGATATTAAATTTGAAATCAGAGCCAGTG
>Ga0213866_10000791_pt1 | contig 24543 bp, 37 predicted proteins | sample PICome_11_FD_160079 | JGI IMG/M metagenome (GOLD analysis project Ga0213866, IMG submission 160079) | Coastal seawater microbial communities near Pivers Island, North Carolina, United States - PICO284 | ecosystem: Environmental > Aquatic > Marine > Coastal | place: USA: North Carolina...
CAATTTGGGGTAATAATGTTCGTTTCGCAGTACTAACAGATAATCTTAGCAGTGAGTTTACTTGTTGTGTAAATTACTGTTGCGATACAGTTAATAAAGCAGAGGAGGATGTATGGCTAGTGTATCCTTGGGAAAATGTCGGACAATACTAGTATAGAACAATTTCAATTATTTACTGTTCCTGTTTTTCGTGTTATGTATGATGATGCAGAAAAACTTAAAGACATACTTATGCCTAAATTTCTTGAGCAAGAAAAACAAGATAAAGACCCTTGTTTCTATCCTAACGGATATACAAACTATGGTAAGAAAGAAAACATCCTTTTTGAACCAGAGTGTAATGATTTACTGTCATTCATAGGTCAAAACTGCTTTAACTTACACAGCAATATAGGACTTTCTGGAAATGTATTTTTGCAATATTCATGGTATACTATAGGCAGAAAATATAGTTATCATGAGCCGCACAATCATTTACCTAGCACCTGGAGTGGGGTATATTATGTAGATTGTAGTGAGGATGATGCACCTTTGGTATTCATGAATAGAAATACTGAATTTGTTTGGCCTTATCCTGCAGAGGTGTTACAATATAATAGTCTTAATGCTAACACAACAAGTTTATGGAACAAAACTGGTCATTGTGTATTTTTTCCTAGTTATCTAACACACAAAGTTGAAATGTCTGCAAATGATACACAAAGAACTACCATAGCATTTAACTTCGGAGTAACAAATGATCAGCCCAATGCGTGACGACTTAATGGTACAGCAACAAGTAGATAATGCTTGGCAGCATATGGTTGGTGTTATTTGTTTAAACTTAACTAATCGCAAACAAGTAAAGTCAGTACTGCCTAAGTTTTTTGCTAAGTGGCCTACATATGCAAGTTTACTTCATGCAACACGTAACGAAATAGAAGACGTTATAGAACCTTTAGGTATGAAACATGTTCGTGCAAAAAGACTTTATATAATGAGCGAACAATTCGGAGATTGGGATGGTGAAGATGCTACACAATTATATGGTATTGGCAAGTACGGTTCTGACAGTTATAGACTTTTCTATAAAAATGAAATACCTGAAAATGTAGGTGACCACGAATTAAAAAGATACATTGAAGAGGAATTAGTGTAATGGCAACAATAGAACAAAAGTTTGACCTTATAGATGCAATTAAAGGTCCTAAACTAACAGAAGATGAGTGTTACAGTATTATTAGCGATCTAAATGAAGATGCTCACAGTGCAACTTGGGAAATGTGGGAAGAAGCAGACAAATTAGCAGACAGTGACAACGAAGATGACTGGGATGCTGCAGAAGAACTACGGTATGAAGCAAGTAACGTGCAAGCGATAGAGTTTAGAGAAGGATTTCAACTCTTAGATCAAGAAACACAGCAAAGTATATTGTGGTACGAGAAACATTCACCTAATTGCAGTATGATAGCAGAATTTAAAGGATGGTGGGGTGAAGAAGATGACGATTAATGAAGTTCCTTGGACAGATGTATTAATCGATACTAGAGATTACACTGTATTTAAAGATGGTTATCCGGTAACAGAAGGCCATGTTCTTTTTGTTCCTAAAGTAGCTGATTGGGATCACTTAGAAAAATGTTATAAAGCAGCATATGGTTGGGGTTATGATTGGGTAGAGAAAGGTTATTGCGATGCATATAACATTGGACAGAACATTGGAGAAGAAGCAGGTCAAACTGTAGACTATCCACATGTGCATCTAATCCCTAGACGCAAGGGTGATATGAAAGATCCTCGAGGAGGAGTGCGTCATGTAATACCAGAGAAAGGAAATTATCACAATGGCATTTGAATGGAATAGAATACATAAATGGGAAGAGAATATTGAGCGTGATGTTACTGATGCAGTTGAACAACAAATTATGGAACATTATGGTGTAGACGATATTACTACATTAACCGAAGACCAAATGAATGAAGTAATGGCGTTTAGAGAAGAACTTAACGAATATAGTGTTATGCAATGGGGATTCTCTAACATTTACTCACAATGGGAAATGGAGAATATGTAATGGCGTGTCCATGTGGAAGATCACCAACTGGAAAATGTATAGGTTGGCATAAACTAGAAGAAGGCGAGTATAGAGAAAAACTTGCCGAGTATGAAAAAGAACAATTAGAAAAAGCATTAAAGGAGAAAAAAAATGCGTGATAAATTATTAGAAGCCTTTGTGTCACATGCAACAGGACACATAAACAAGCATGTAGCTAACGTTGAAGTCTACCTGCATAATCCAGCAGGCATCGGTGAACACAGTGATATTATTGAAGCAATTGAAATTGAAATGAAACAGATTGCTGAATATGATGATATGCTAGAAATGGCAAAAAAATACTTTAATGCTTGACATTTGCCTAAATATAGTGTATATTAAACATAATAGACATCCTCGTCTATAACTCGGAGATTAAAATTGAGCAAAGCAAAACAAATTAGACAAAAATTAGAAGATGCTGGCATTCGCTATTGGGCGGGTGACAACATTTCACAGGTTATTACTAAAACTGATAAAGAAGAATTAATTAACGAAGCAACTAGGGCATTTGAAGGTGTACTAGATGCATTGTTAATTGATCGGTTTAATGATCCTAACAGCCAAGGTACAGCAAGACGTCTTGCTAAAATGTACTTTAATGAAATTATGGCAGGACGTTACGATAAAAAGCCTAGTGCAACATCATTTCCAAATGATAGCGAAGAACGCTATGAAGGTATGCTAGTAGTCCGTTCAGAACTAAAGAGCATGTGTTCACATCATCATCAACCAGTAGTAGGTACTGCATACATTGGTATTATTGCTGCAAATAAACTGATTGGTTTAAGCAAATACACACGTATTGCACAGTGGTGTGCTAGACGTGGTACACTGCAAGAGGAACTTGCTAATGAAATTGCAAAACAAATACAATTGGCTACTGGTGCAAAACACTTAGGTGTTTATATTCAAGCAACACACGGTTGTTGTGAAAATAGAGGCATTATGGCACATAGTTCACTTACACAAACTACAGTGCTAAAAGGTGCGTTTAATAACGACCCAGGTACTAAGAAAGAGTTCTTTGACAACATCAAACTTCAACAGGAGTTTAGTTGCTAATGTTAGATTATATTGCAGCCAGAATGGCACAAGTATTCATAGTAGTATTATTTGCTATGGGTATGATTAGTTTAGGTATTGATCTTTACACAGGGAGGTTACCTCTATGAAATTAAGGTATTCAGAAGCATTCTATAGTGTGCAGGGTGAAGGCAAGTTTGTAGGAGTACCTAGCGTATTTCTACGCACCTTTGGTTGTAACTTCCGTTGCATGAACTTTGGCACAGGTGAAACAAAAGATCGTTGGACATTACACAAAGAAGGTAAAAGATACAATGACGAAGTTAAAGCACTAATTGATAACGGTGTACACGAAACAACAGAAAAATTTGAAGACTTGCCTATCATACACACAGGTTGTGATACTTATGCAAGTATCTATCCAGAATTCAAACACTTCAATAAACTTGCAGAAGTAGATGAGGTAGTTGAACATTTACTTTCACTTACTCCAGAAGGTAAGTGGACAATGGATAATGGTCAAGACATTCATTTGATCATGACTGGCGGAGAGCCTTTGTTAGCGTGGCAAAAGCTCTACATTTATTTTTTTGAACATCCACGTATGCAGGACCTAAAAAATGTTACATTTGAAACAAACACTACACAAAAGTTACACGAAGATTTCTTCAACTATCTCAACAATCAGGACAGATTTACAGTCACTTGGAGTTGTTCCCCAAAACTTAGCGTTTCAGGAGAACCTTGGGAAACTGCTATACTCCCTGATGTTGCTCGTGAGTATAGCAATATTCTCGGCAGTGACATTTATCTTAAGTTTGTTGTCGCTACTCAAGATGACTTTGAAGAAGTTACAAGAGCTGTCGAAGAGTATCGTAGCGCCGGGGTCGAGTGTCCAGTATATCTTATGCCGTTGGGCGGACGTTCGGAAGAGTATAATCTCAATGTTAAAGAAGTCGCCGAAGCATGTATGGAGCGAGGTTGGCGCTTCACACCAAGACTCCACATATCATTATTCGGAAATGCCTGGGGAACCTAAGCCACGTATGCCTGAAACATATTATAAAAGCGAAGCGCATAAAAAGGCAATGACTGCTCCGTTGGATTTAGACAAAATTAGAGAGAGTGGATTATAATGAAAAAATTTATTAACAAACTGTTTGGTCAAGAAATAAAGAAGGACGAGACAGAAATTACAAAAGAGCAAGCTCGTAGAGATGCTCTTGAAGCAGAAAAAGAAGCGGCCACTAAAGCAGGTGAGCCTTGGGTTGCTGTACTAGATACTCAAGTTAATCCTGAAAATATTAGAAACGGTTTCTTTGAACTGGACTGGAATAATGAATTTATTGAGCAATTATTGGATGCAGGATATTCAGGCGAAACAAATGAAGAAATTGTAGATGCTTGGTTTAGGACGATTGTTAGTCAAATGTTAGATGATGAAGGACAAAGTACTGATCGTGGCATGGGACATATTAATGTTGTTCCTATTGATAAAAGTAAGTCTGAAGTGTCTTAATGGTTGACAAATTTATACATAGACCTTATAATAATAGTATAAACTGTAAAAGGCACTAAAATGGCAACTTATATACTTGTAGACACTGCTAACACATTCTTTAGAGCTAGACATGTTGTACGAGGTGATATTGATACAAAAGTGGGTATGGCACTACATATTACATTAAACAGTATTAAGAAGGCCTGGCAGGACTTTGATGCAGATCATATTGTTTTTTGTTTAGAAGGACGTTCATGGCGTAAAGATTATTACGAGCCATACAAGCGTAATAGGCAAGAAACACGTGATGCAATGACTCCTACACAAGCAGAAGAAGATAAAGTGTTTTGGGAAATCTTTGACGAGTTCAAAGACTTTGTAGATACTAAGACTAATTGTACAGTTATGCGTCATCAGCAACTAGAAGCAGATGATCTTATCGCAGGCTGGGTACAAGCACATCCTAATGACAATCATGTTATTATTAGTACAGACGGTGACTTTGCACAACTTATTGCACCTAATGTAAAGCAGTACAATGGGATACAAAATGTAACTATTACACACGAAGGTTATTTTGATGACAAAGGTAACGAAGTAATTGACAAAAAAACAGGACAACCTAAACCTGCTCCTAATCCTGAATGGCAATTATTTGAGAAATGTATGCGTGGTGATACAAGTGATAATGTATTCAGTGCTTATCCAGGTGTACGCAAAAAAGGCACTAAGAACAAAGTAGGGTTAATGGAAGCATTTGCAGATAAGAATACTAAAGGTTACAACTGGAATAATATGATGTTACAACGCTGGGTAGATCATGAAGGTGTAGAACACCGTGTACTAGATGATTATAATAGGAATGTAGTATTATGCGATTTAACTGCACAACCCGGTGACATTAGATCAATTATTAACGATGTTATAGAAGACGCTATAGACCAGCCTAAGCAGATCACACAAGTTGGTCTCAGACTATTAAAGTTTTGTGCTAAATGGGATATGCAAAGAATCTCAGATCAAGTGCAACATTATGCAGAACCATTACAGGCGAGGTATCCACAATGACAATAAATGCAAAAGAAATCTTAGATAATAGATTTTGGATTGTAGAAGAAAACGGTGTTAAACTAGGAACTATAAGTTTAAGTGACACAAGATTTATGTTTACTGATAATTTAGGTACCAGATTTTTTGAAAACGAAAAACAATTAAAGAAAACCTTTGGAAAAGATTTCTATTGGGAAAAATTAGAAATTAAGGAAACTGTACAAGAAAAAGTAGTACACGGATTTCCTACTAGTACTACACCATATAATGCGCTTTACGATGTAAAGCAAAAATTACCATTGTTTACAAAAAGTGATAAATCCAAAAGTTTATATTGTGCAGGTTATTATATTATCAAATTTGATAAAGGATGGGTTAAGAGCTTTTGTCCTAAACTAATTACTATTGAACGTTATGAATATAAAGGTCCATTTCACACAGAATTAGAAATGAGACAGGAGTTATCTATTGCCAACACAAAATGAACCGCTTAATACATTTCCTATACAACAGTTTATCAACAAGGTTAAATCTGCAGACCATAGTAAATCAAAACAGGTTATGTTAGATATATCCGAGGCGAAGGCATTAGCTTTTGCTTTAGGTGCCACTATGGCAAGACTAGAAGGCGATCTAGAAAAACTTGTTGCAGAAAGTAAATCTACTGACAATGAAATTATACAAGTTAATGTAGATGCTGGCTCAAAATGGTAATTAACTGAGTAGATAATTTAAAAAAAGAGATAAATATATACGTACTTTATAAAAAAGGATTACGTATATGAGTAGACCCAAACCTAATGTATTATTAGAATACATTAATAAGAAAACCTATAAGAGCGAACAAGTTCTAGATGCAGAAGCAATTTGGGCAGTCTTCTACAAAGGTAACCCGTTTAATTTGAAAAGCGCAAACGCTTTGACGAATTATCCAGGACCTAAATACAAAAAAGTATCTTTTTCAAATCCAGGACATGCTATAAATCTAGCAAAAAAACTTAACGATATGTTTAATTGTAATGATTTCGAAGTATATAAACTCACTAATGGTGAAGTTGTAGAAAATGAATAATCATGAACTGGAAAGAAACCTACACTAAAATTTTTCTTAAACAAGCAGGTAAAGCAGTTACAGAAGCAACTATGACAGAGTATATGCCTATATGGTGGCAGAATACTAGATCAAAAAATACAGGCGGTTTAAGATTAACTGATGCAGGTTTTGAATTTATTACAGAAACATTAGATCTTCAAACATATGAGGTTCCTTTTCCAAGAGACTTTGAAATGACTACTAATGTTTTGATTTGGTTGGATAACTTCATTGATTGTCCGTATTATCTTTGGAAAAAAGGATTAACAGTAACCAACGAAAAAAAGGCACTCGAACTACATCTTTTTTCGGGAGATGTAAAAAAATACGGAATAATGAAAGCATTAAAGCGACAAGAAAAAAATTAACTTTTGGCAAAAATCTTCTTGACTTTTTCTACACAGGTGCTATACTGTATATATAGTTAGAAATTGGCACTGACTTCAAACAAGAGGATACAAAATGGAAAATTTAGCAATTCGTACAGTAAGTCCAAACGGAGCAAAGAAAAGCATTGTTCGTGCATTTAAAAAGAAACGTCCGATCTTTTTGTGGGGACCTCCAGGTATTGGCAAATCAGATATTATTCACCAGATTGGTGCTTCAATTGAAGCTCATGTAATTGATATTAGATTATCACTTTGGGAGCCTACAGATATTAAAGGTATTCCATATTATGCTGCAAATGACAATGCGATGATGTGGGCACCGCCACAAGAATTGCCAACTCAAGAGTTTGCTAAAAAACATAAATTTATTGTATTGTTCTTAGACGAAATGAACTCTGCGGCGCCGGCTGTACAGGCCGCGGCATACCAGTTGATTCTCAACCGTAAGGTAGGACAATACCAACTGCCCGACAACGTGCTAATTGTAGCGGCTGGCAACAGAGACGCTGATAAAGGTGTTACATATCGTATGCCGGCACCACTTGCTAATCGTTTTGTACATCTTGAACTTGCAGTATCGTTTGATGATTGGTTTAGCTGGGCAGTTGAAAACAAAATCCATAATGACGTTGTGGGTTATTTGACTTTTGCAAAACAAGACCTTTATGATTTTGATCCTAAAAGTCCATCTCGTTCATTTGCAACACCTCGTTCGTGGTCTTTTGTATCAGAGCTGTTAGAAGATGACGATGATGAACAAACTACAACAGATCTTGTTAGTGGTTCTGTAGGCGAGGGCCTTGCAGTAAAGTTTATGGCACACCGTAAGATGGCATCAAAAATGCCAAATCCAACGGATATTTTGCTTGGAAAGGTAAAAGATTTAGAGACTAAAGAAATCAGTGCCAAGTATTCCTTGACTGTCTCTCTTTGTTATGAATTGCAAGAATCTTGCAATAAAGGTGACAAAGACTTTGATAACAAAGTAAATAATTTCCTTAGATTTGCGATGGATAACTTTGAAACTGAACTTGTTGTAATGGGTATTAAACTTGCTCTTACACAATATTCATTGCCCATTGATCCAGACGAAGTGGAATGTTTTGATGAATTCCACGAGCGTTTTGGTAAGTATATCAAATCTGCACAAGCAGCATAGTGCCAAAAAGAGTTGGGTGATCTCTCCAAAACACCCTTTTTCTCTTGACTTCTGTCGTAAATATTTGTATAATATATAAGTAAACTAAGGAATGAGGCACTTATGAGTTTAGATACTAAAAGTTTTGTACCCAAAGAAATTTCTCCTGCAGAGCTAGAAGAAATGCGTAAAGTAGTTGCTGATAAAATTATTGTTGCAAGAGTAGGATTATTATTTAGAGCTCCTTTTTTTGGTAACATGGCAACACGATTAGGTGTGCAAAATTGTGATGATTGGTGTCCTACAGCGGCTACAGATGGTCGCAACCTTTATTATAATACACAATTCTTTAATGATTTGACAGAAAAACAAATTGAATTTGTGATTGCACACGAAATTCTTCATTGTGTTTTTGATCATTTAGAGCGTAAAGAAGATAGAGACGCAATCCTATACAACATTGCTTGCGATTACATTGTTAATAATACATTAGTTAGAGACAAAATTGGCGAAAAAGTAGATCAAATTCCTATCTACCAAGACTTTAAATATGAAGGTTGGTCATCAGAAGAAGTATATGATGACTTGTTTGATCAGGCAAAGAAAAACGGTGATGAATTTCTTAAAGAATTAGGTGAATTACTAGATGACCATGTTGACTGGGAAGGAGACGGCACCGACTCTGACGATGGAAATACAGAAAACGGTAATGCTAAACGTCCGTCTTACTCGAAAGATGAATTACGTAAAATTAGAGATGAAATAAAAGAGAGCATGATTTCTTCTGCTCAGGCGGCAGGTGCAGGTAATGTTCCAGGGGAAGTTGCTAGGCTTATTAAAGAACTAACAGAACCTAAAATGAACTGGAGAGAACTGCTACAGCAACAAATACAGTCAACTATCCGAAATGATTATACATTCAGTCGTCCTTCCAGAAAGGCTTGGCATACAGGAGCAATTCTTCCAGGTATGAACTTTGAAGAAACTATTGATGTTTGTGTAGCTCTTGATATGAGCGGCTCTATTGGTGATCTTCAGGCTAAAGACTTTGTAAGCGAAATCAAAGGCATAATGGAACAATATAAAGATTACAATATTAAAATTTGGTGTTTTGATACTAAAGTTTATAACGAACAGGACTTTAGTGCTGATAACGGTGATGATTTGTTATCTTATGAAATTATGGGCGGTGGCGGAACAGAATTTCAGTGTAATTGGGATTATATGAAAGAAAATGATATAATTCCAAAAAAGTTTATAATGTTTACTGATGGTTATCCATGGGGTTCTTGGGGAGAAGAAGATTATTGTGATACTGTATTTGTTATACATAGCAATTACGATAAAAAACTACAAGCTCCATTTGGGGTAACAGCACATTACGAGGAAGCCTAGTGTTTAATGTGAAGTCGCCTAATGCTCTAGAGCTATTTCAAGTTCGTAGAACAACATACCCTCTTAAACATTTTGAGTATACTGTTATTCCAAAAATTTATAATCTTGAAGACAGCCTACAAAATTGGATCAAAGAAAATAGCAAAGGTCGATATTATATTGGCACAATTAGAGGAAAACAAGGGCAATCACTTCGAATAGGATTTGAGAACAAGAAAGAATTAAGTTATTTCATATTGGCTTGTCCACTTTTGAAATACCGTTAAATAAAGTGCGCATATATACAATATAAGGAGAATACTATTATGAGCGAAACACAACAGCCAGCAAATCAACCTGTAGAGCTAACAGTTAATGATTTAAGTTCAATTAAGTCTATTATTGATGTTGCAAGCAGCCGCGGTGCATTTAAACCAAATGAGATGACCGTGGTGGGAAATGTATACACAAAATTAGAAACATTTTTGGCAGCAGTAGCACAACAGGCAGAACAACAAAATACTGCTGAACCAGCTGCACAACCTGCAACTGAAGAAGTTCAAGGAGAATAACATGCCTGATTTAAAACATGTAGGTAGATTGACTACTAACAATCGTAAGTTGATAGTAGCTTACAAAACCATTCCAAATGATCCAAATAATGCTCTAGTTGTACATACGGAAAGTTTAGATGCAGATATGCATGACAGTTTAATGAAACTTGTTGAGTCTGCATCAGGACAAGAGTCTGTCGAACTAGCAGATGCAATGGCTAGAACACGTATTCCAGATGGTAGAATAATGCTTGCAGCTTTCCATACAACAGGCAAGCTAACAAAGGTACCAACAAATATTGTTGAATTGACACCTAATAATAAAACAGCAGTTCTACTTTCAGATGTAAATCAAGCTATTGCAGATGCAAAAGGTATTACTATTGAAGAGCTATCGCTTGCAAATACTACAACGCAACAAACTGCAACTCAAGAACAGCCAATGTCAACTTTACCTAGTGATGAACCTGTTTCATCAAATGAGCAAGTATTAGATGATGACCAATTAGCTGCATCTTATAGATCTCAAGCAGATGCTATGTTTAAAGAAGCTAAAAGATTACGTGAAATGGCTGAAGAACTTGTGCCTACTAAGAAGAAAAAGGCTACAAGTAGTGCCTAAGGGCAGTAAAAAGTTTAAACAAAATATCACAGAAGTTTGGCCGGAAATATTTAAAGATATCGATATAAATGTAGTACCGCTAAACTATTTGCATTCTATCCATATACATTTCAAGAACGAAAAAACATGGGTAATAGACGTGCAAAAAAGTATGTTAAAGCATCCGCATACTGGTGAACAAGAAATAGAACAGCATTTACAATCATTGTTTACAGAGTATGAAGATGAAATAGATAATGTTGATTTTCGGTTGGATACTGCTAGAGTAAAAGAAGATATTCAAAAACGAACAAAGTATTTCATGAAAAAAAGAAAATAATGATAATACGTAATTCTCCAAATGACATAAATACATATAATAATTGTTCAGGAGACATTTAGATGGCCTTACGCTTAAGAAGAGGACTTGATGCTGACAGAACCAGCTTTACACCAGAGTCCGGTGAACTGATTTATGTTACAGATACAAAAAAATTGTACGTCGGTGACGGCGTTACAGCAGGTGGTGTACCTGTAGATACTACTCTAGGAGAAGTATTCCTAGAAGAACTTGCAAATGTTGTTACAGATAGTACAGGACCTGCATCCGATGGAAGTATTCTTGTTTATGATAGTGCATCAGGTGATTGGAATGCAGTAGAACCAGATGTACTAGAAATAGATGTTGTTAATGATTTAACACCACAGTTAGGCGGTAATTTAGACCTGAACAGTTATGACATTACCGGAACTGGGGACATTGATATTACAGGATCAATCACAGCGAGCGGATCTATAACTGCAAATGGTAGCATTGTCTTAGGCGACTCAGATACTGATTCAATTAGTGTAGGCGCAGAATTTCAAAGTTCATTAGTTCCTGATACCGACAGTGCATATGAATTAGGACATAGCACAAAACGTTGGTCAAATTTATACGTAAACGGTATAGTAGCAGACGGACATATTGAAGCAACATCTATTAATAGTTTTGTTGTAGCAGACGATAGTTCTGTTATTATCGACCCAAATGGTGGCGGCAGTATTACTGCTGTTTCTGCAGATATTACTAATACAATTACTGCTACTACATTAGATGTTGACACAATCTTAACAGGTACAATTACAGGTGACCTAATAGGTAGCGTAGTAGGTGAAGATTCTACAGTTTTTGTTGATACAATGAATGGAGCGATCACTAACGGCGGTCTTAAAATAGTAGATGATGCTATTTCTCCTGTAGATACTGGTGTTAATATAATTAGATTTGAAGGAGCTTCAGGAGGACCTACCACAGTCCAGTTTGACAGTTCTGGAGGGACAGGTTCATCACCAATAGAAATAATACATGATACTGGAACTATGGCTCTACAACCTAAATTGACATTTAAAGGAATTAAAGGCGGTGCAAACTCTCCAGTAATTACTACGGGTGGAGAATATCTCGGAGCTATATCTTATCAAGCATATGACCCTAATACAGCGGATTATGTAGTTTCTGGACTTTTGGGTATGAAGGTAGATCCAAGCAGAACTCCAGGAGCTGATCAAGCATCGGGTATGTTTGAAGTTGTTACTAATGCTGGAACAAACTCAGCATTGGATCTAAAATATATGGTTTTTGATTCTTTTGGTAGATTAGGTGTAAACACACCAACACCTAGTGCAGACACTACATTAGATATAAACGGTATTGCTAGACTTGCTCCACAGACAGCAGCGCCTGCTACATTAGTTGAGGGTATGATTGCTGTTGCAGACGGATCAACATGGGATCCTGCAAGTAAATCAGGTGCAGTAAGTTATCCTGTATACTACGACGGCACTGCTTGGAATGCGTTCTACTAGAATTCATATCTGCAATATAATACCATAAATTCAGATAAATTATTATATGCTAACATTATTCACTAGTGGCAGTACTGATGAGCCAAAATTAGTAACCCATTCTTGGGCATATATAGACGAGTGTGCAAAAACAAGCATAAAAGAAATTGGATTAACTTCCAATGATAGAGTATTAGATGTATTTCCTGGGAATACAATAGCCCACTATACAGTTACAGCGTACCCTGCAAGATTAGCTGGTGCTAGTTTAACTTGTGCCAATTTTTCACCATATTCATATTGCGAGTTGTTTAATCAAATAAAACCAACTTATATTTCTTTAATACCTAAACATTTTGAATTATTATCTGCATCTAAAGTGTTTAAAGAGTTAGATATGAGCAGTGTCAAATATATGGTTACTGGTAGTTCACAAATTACACAAGAATTTATAGATGCATTTTTGTCAAAAGGGGTACAAAAAATAGGCAATTGGTATGGAATGACTGAATTTCCTCCGCCGGTTTTTGTAGGTTATAATTCTATTTCTTTTGATCTAGAGACTATAGACACTAACAGATTCCATGTAATGTTTATGCCTGTTTCAGGAATAGAATCAAAAATAAGTATGTGTTATATAAATGGTGTTGCAACAGGAGATTTATTTAACATGGAAACAAAGACCTTTCACAGTAGGATAAAAGATGCAAATGGTAAAACTTGGAAAACTTCTGTTTAGGCAATATGATGAATCTGATTTAGATTTATTAATAGCATTTTGCAATAAATGTAAAGATTTAAATTATCATAATAATGTAAGTTTAGAAACCATAAAATATGACAAAATGAAGATGCCTTACGGACAATTCTTTATAGGTATAGATACAGAAAAAGAAATAATTTTTTCCATGGCAGGAGTACATAAATTAGATCAAATAAATCCTAATGCATGGCGATGTTTATTTAGAGGTGCTACATTGCCTATGTATTCTAGGAAGGGCAGTTTAGACAGTACACTGTTTAATAGTTTTCAAACATATCATTTACTACATATGCAAATGCAATTTATAAAAGAACAGTTTGAAAAACCAGAATTCTATTTAAGTACAAACTGTGCAACTAACAAAGAAGTTAGAGGAAAAAGTAACAGAATGGATTTAGCTGTACATAGAACTTTACTTAAAAATAAGATTTTTTCTAAGGCATATAGTGAAGTTGAACTTTTCAATACTAAACAAAATATTTGGAAATTAAACGAAGAAGAATACTATAGAGCTAGAGCTAACCATTAATATCAATTAACAAGTCCTTTACAGGAATATTGTTCCTGGTAATAAATTTGTAGTTAGCCATAAGATTTTCTGTATACCATTTATAGTTCTCTATCTCACTACTATTAAATTTAGGCAATAATTTGCCGTATGACTTATCGTAACCAATGAGCATACTTACCCAATTAAATTGGTTTAATAGTGTTTCTCCACTATGTAACCATTGACTGGTATTAACTCTATTAATAATATAGTCTGTAGCTTGTTTATCTGCATTTTCCTTGTTGCCAACATCTTTCCAATAATCTGTATCATTACGAGAGCTTAAAGCATAATGCATATACACAAAATACTTTGTGTGGTCTATAAATTTTTCCATGTGCTTAGAATGAACCTTGGTAATAGACTCAATTGTAGTTTTTCTTGGTTTATTAAGCAATGTAACTAGGCTCTTTACTGTAACACATGTAACCATTAAACTTGTAGCTTCTAACGGTTCAATAAAACTTTGTGCTAATCCATTTGAAATTACATTCCCAAAACTTAATTTTTCCTGTCTGCCAGCTGTAAACTTTACTGATTTTGCTAATTGGAATTTTTGTCCGCGGTCTTCCCAGTATTTGTTAAGTGTATCTAATGCATATTGTTCTGAAATATAATCATCGCTATATACATACCCAGTGCCTACTTGCCCTACTGTAGGTGTAGTCCATATCCATCCGTAGTCTTGTGCATGTGCTACTGTTGATGGTCTATTAATTTGATAACCAGGAATGATACCAAAAATTGCAGCGTTGTTTTTCAGATCTGTGTATTTTTGAAATTTACTAAATTTACTAATTAATAATCTGTGAAATCCTGTACAATCAATGAATATATCTGCTTCTATTACATTTCCGTTATCTAATTTAATACTTTGAACTAGATTGTCATTAATTACTACGTCTGTTACTGTGGCATTAATTTCTGTGTATCTATCAACAGGAGTATGCTTCTTTAAGCAGTCTCCAAACAATTGAGCATTAAGATGATAACTATATCCCGGAAAATTTCCATTGTTTGGTATTCCTGCCTCATTAAATGGACTAAGTTCTTTTTCTAATAGATATTCTAAAGGACCGTGTGTGTTATTGAAAAGTTTGCTTTCATAAGGATATGTTTGCAAAAAATAATCTATACTAGTATGCTGTCTGTCATAAACTAGTTTGCCGTTATGTGTAACAGGCTGATGAAATACTTGATGCGGCAATTGATCATCAAATGAATGAAACCATCTAGAACCTTTTTTTGCAAAGTCTTTAAATTCTATGCCATATTTAAAGGTTGCTTTTGAATCCTTCATCCATGTTTTTTCATCAATGCCTATAACATCTACAAGATGTTTGATAGTAGGAGTGGTGCTTTCCCCTACTCCTATAGCATCTATTTCATTACTATGTAAAATAGTAAGATCGTATTTTGTTGTGGCCGCTAAGTAACTCAGTGAAATCCATCCGGCTGTTCCGCCACCTACTATACAAATTTTCAATCTATAACCTCTACTATACTAGTTGTGTTAACAATGTTTTTTGATTTAACAGTGGTATTAACGAAAGCTATGTTTACTGAATCTTTAATATCCAGATTATCTATTGCTAAATCTATAAACAAAACTTTTCCAACACAAGTTCCAGTTTCCATAAAAGAATCATCGTCTGTGAAAATACTTATATTTTTTGCTTTATAGTTGGCTCCATAAATGATAGTGCGTTCAGCTTTAATAAAAAGATGGTTATCAAAATCACTTGTTAATGTAATAATACAAGGACGATTAATTACAACGTCATTATTGTAATTTCCTAGATAAAAGCCGCATCTACAGTCCTTATATGTCTCGTATTCAGTAATATCATGATACCCATTGTTCTGATATCTATGTATTACAGGACCGAAACCTGGCATGTCAGGTCTAATCATATGATTATAAAAAGTCTCTTTATCCTTTTCAGGAATCCATTGATACAGCATTAGATATGGGCTTCTAACCTTAAGAGGTCCATCATTTCCTCTTCTTCTATTCTTAACAAAATATGTGCTCTTGCAGTCTTACCTTTGTTAATAGTTCCATGAGGTATGTGGGTGTTAATAATATATGCCTTTGCCGGCTCCATTAAATATTGTCTAGCATGATCTTCACCAAATGTAAAATAGTTTTCTTCATTTGTTTCAATTATCATATGCATTTTCTTTACTCTACTATCGACGTGAGGATTAATTATGCCTCCTGGTTCATGTATAGTTAAAGTAGGAAGATATAATCTGTAATTTTCAAAAATATTAGTAATATCTTTCATGTATCCAAATTTATACTTGTCAAGCCATAATGATGTTTCAATAAAATCAGGAGCTAACGTTTCAGGAAATAATTCTTTGTTTGCTTGATTATGGGGTGGTAAAGGATAATCATCTCTATCAATAGGCCATCCTAGTGTAAATCCGTGAATAGGAATCTGCATACCTGTGCCGCAAAAGTTTTCAGTGTATGCCATTTGACTATCGGGTACATCAATTAGATGTTGATCTCTGTTGAAGTTAAAATCTAGATGACCAAATTTTTCCCAAACTTCATTGTACCATTCAGACGCTTTCGTAGGATCCCAAGAAACATTCAACTCTATAATATCCCAATCATCTCCATTATAGATGGTATCATAGTCTAATTTTTCTAAATCTTTTCCTCTATAAAATCTCATATTGTTTCCTTTGGTAAATTCATTACTTCTTTTTCCATTTCTGCAGGAATTTTGAAAAATAAATGAACTCTTTCACTATCACCTTCGTTTAATGTACCATGTAAAGCAGTAGTGTTAACTAGGGTCATCCTACCGTTATCAGGTAATATGTACTTTACAGTCGGAGGAAACAAAAAATATGCTTTCTGATTTGTGTATATAGGTACATGTACCTTTAACAAATCATCCGAATCTGTATGAGTATTTACCTTTACTCCCGGCGGGTGAACAGCAACACTGAACTGTTTTGCGTAAGGAAAAAATTCTTTAATCTTCTTCACATAACCAAACATAGCTTCTGTGTCTCTATATTCTAATTTGTTTTCTTTAGTAATATTGTAAGGAGGACATGGTTTATTTAAATCTTCCAAATTACTCTGAAGTGCCCAGCCATACATACCATTAAGATTATGTCCGCCAACACCTTCATCTACATTAATATTATCGTTTGCCGACCACTTTAAATGATCATACTTTGTCTTTAGCTCTTTATACCAAGTTCTTAATTTTTCAATGTCAACACTTACAGGCAAAAATCTAATGTCTTTAATCATTTTTTTCCATTCTTAATCTCAAGTTAATTTCCGGGTCAATCTCTGCATCTGCAGCAATAACGTATCTCCAGTTCATAGATTGTTGAGGCATTGTCCTATGCCAATAATATCCTGGATATATAAACCATTTTCCGTATTCGGGCTTAATGTTAAATCTTTCTTTACTATCTAATCCGTTAGGTGCGAATTCAGTGCCACATAAATCAATATTATCATTATCTTCTGGTACATGTAAGTAAAATAAACCACTTAATATTACAGGACGTTCATTGTTTATTTCTCTAATTTCATTATTGTGAGACTTTATATTTCCTCTCATTATTCTGCAACCATTTACATCTTGGGGTTTATTAGGTATGGAGGGATTAGGTGCTCCTAAATTAGGGTAGTTATGATGATGCCATAATTTTTCTGCATCAATGTTGTTGTATTTTTCTTTATTTGTTTTGACAGCCCATGATTGAATTAATCCGAGTTCAAAATCATCCTCTAACCACAAATTACATGCAGCTATAAATGAATATCTTAGAACTGTAAATACCGGATTAGGATCAAACAATATGTTTCCTTTTGTCTGATATTGAATATTTTCATCCCAATAGTCGCCCCTTTCAACCCACTTATCTATAGTTGTACATGCAGATAGTGCTTTATCTTTAGGTAACAAAGACGAAAAGTCAAACTCTTTAACTAAATCCATTCTAATTCCTCAGGAATATCTATGTTGTAACTTTCACATATGTCTCTTGCCCATACTTTTCCATAAAGATGTATTCTGTTTGTATCACCTTTATTCTCTACACTATGAGGAAGTGATGTGTTCACAAGATATACCTTACCTGGTTTCATGTGAAATTCTTCGCCGTCTATTATCCAAAAACTCTCGTCATTAGTTTCAATGGGAATGTGAACACGAAACTTATCAGGACAATCCTGATGTTTAATCAATTTAGTCCCCGGAGTATGAATTGTTACCATCCATTTCTTACTCTTAAATGGTAAACTTTCTACTATATCAAGTCCATAACCATAAAAATTTTTCCGAGGATTAAGTTCATCATTGTCGTCATCTGTATATTCTGGTTTTGCAACACTTTGTTCTGGTGGGAATGGTCCTGGTTTATTGCTATTCTGGCAAAGAATATACCAAGCACTATCGTCAGGCAGTATGTGTCCTGTTTTTCCAGTTGGATCGCATATTTCCATTTTCCACATTTTCTCGGCATGCTTTCCGTGGATAAATTTCCAATCCTGCCAATTAGTTTCTAAATCCTCATACCAATCTATAATTTTTTCTACATCTACGTCAAAAAGTTCTTTAACTTTCCAACCTGTATTAATTCTAGGATAAACTTGAATATACGGTTTGAAACCGGGGATGTGTTGTCCTTGCATTATTCCTCACTCTCTGATTTATATCTACACCCATGTAGTCATGTCCGTAAAGAACTAGATCATTTGGTACAAGTTTTTCAAAATTAATCCATTTCTGTTCTAGTACCTCTGGTTCAACATTCCAGTGCAACATTTCGCTTGACCAAATATTAGTTGTCCACATAACTTTATTTCCTATACACTTATTTACTTTATCAAATAATAGTTCTGGATTATTAACAATATCAATTACACAAAAGTTATGTTCTAATTTCCTATACCTATCCCATAAATTCTTAAATGCTTCAGGGCCGCCATGTTCATTTACTTCTTGTATCCAAAATTCTTCGTATGTTCCTCTATAAGTGCTAGAAAAGTTATAACGTAAATCATGCTCCAAAAGCCATTTGTGCAAGTCTACACCGTCCCAAGTTTCTAATAAATGTTTTTTGTAATTTAAACTTGCTTCGCACCAATCAAAATAGGTAACTGTTGTTTTTTCGTGGAATCCGTTTGCATTTAAGATAGCCAAAGGCTTAAATCCTGCCGCTACAGAGAAAAAATGATCTATAGTTTGAGAACGTATTCCTTCTCCACTTAATATCTCTGTGTTAAATACATATACCCTATCTTTTTCTATTTCTTCTTGATAACCTAATTTTCTAATCCATGCTTTTTGACTTTGATTAGTAATTTTGTCAACTAAAGGAGACTGTTTATTATACCAAACCTTTTCTAAAATTTCGCTATCACTATAAGGGTAAAGGAAAACTTTACAATCTCGCATTTTGTCTGTTAAATTGTCTATGCGTATATCATTTCTACATGCGATATCTATCCAATTACTTCCATCACTTGTTTCTGTGTATTCTTGCTCGCCGGGTAAACCTTTGATATACGCAGGTGTATAATTAGCGTAACATGTATCTTGGCTGCATTCATAGTTCGCAAGCACTGGTTTCCTGTCCTTAAAGTAACCAATTTCATCAAACTTAGGGCTACCCAACGCTCGCCATTTTTCTATATTTACAAAAAGATATTGCCTATGTAACCCAGGGTATATACCTGTAGTTGATTTTTGTTTTTGTTTGTCTATTATATGACCAATAACAAAAAAATCTGGATTTTCTTCTATATACTTCAAAGTAAGATTTATTATAGTTGGTCCTCGGAAAAGTAAATTTCCCTGACATGCTATCAAACAATATTTTTTGCCGGCATTGTCTGCTGATTCTAATATTTTTTCTACTGTATTTTCAAATCCTAAGTATTTACAGATTCCCATCTTTACCATTCTATTGATATAAAAGTATGTCATATCAAAACAACGCTTCTGCACAACACTACTGGAAATATCTCTACTTATGTCTAGGATACCTATACCTATATCATTAGAAGTGTTACCCTGTCTATCCCAATATCTATCAACTGTAATACTATTCCAATCTTCAGACATTATTATTCCTATTCAAATGATAACTTTCTCTTAACACATAGAAAAAATCTCTTATTCTTCTTCCTATTTCAAAATGTATAATCATGTGTATTCTTGGTTCGTTACTTCTGTTCCACACTGCATGTACATTACTAATATCCATTAACATTGCACTTCCGTTTGGATCAAAAGGCACAGTGCCTTGGTTTTTCATAACAAATTCACATCCTGCAGGGTTATTTAAACTAATATTACAAACACTAAGTCTTTTCTGTGTGTCAGGTCTATCCTGGTGTGGTAATATATAACCTCCGGGCTCTAATAACATAAATCTTACTCTATTCAAATATTCAGAGGGCCAAACATCTGTTAAGAATTTTTTTGTAATCGGGCAAGCATCTGCTACCCAAGTCCAGTCTAGTTTTTCTATAGTTTGTTTCCTGTCTCCATAACTGTCTAGCGTTTGGGTATCTTCATCTAATCCGTTAAGTGTAAGACTGCGCCATCCTTTTCCGTATGCTTCCCTATGTTCGTAAAACTTATCATATAACTTATATGCCTCTTTATACATTTCGCTATACGGTTGCTTATCTAAAGCACTAAGCCTAAAGAAAGGCCATTCGCTTTCCTTTATAACCCAAGTAGGATCAAAAATATCAGGATAAGAAAATCTGTATTCTTTTGAATGCTGTTCAAAAAACTTTTCTAATTCAACTGGCGTCATAAAACTCTCTCAACTGTAAACATTTGTTGTACCATGATTGTAATTCAGGAAAAGTACTAACAAAATCTTTTCCTCTTCTTTCTACAATCTTTTCAATAAAATTTGGAACATTAGCTAATTGTTCATCTGTATGTTTACCAAAACTATTCTTAATAGTGTGTAAAAAATTTTGGTAATCTTCTAAATCTGGTCTATGTTTCTTAAACCACTCTATAGACATATCTATATCTTTAGCAAATTCTTCAGTTAACATCCAAGGTGCCAGCTCTGGCGGATTTACTACACTACTACGTGTGAAATCAAATTCGTAATCTCCTAAATATTGTGTCCACATAAGGAAATTGTTAAATGTAGGCAAATTTAAAGCAGTATGTGTACAACTAAATCTTATTTGGACATCTTTGTGTTTGCTAAATTCTAAAATACGCTTTACATTAGATTCGAATCTACTCCATTCTAAATTGCTACGAATAAATTCTGCTCTGTCGCCTGTAGATTCCATACTAATATCAAGTTGTATTGAAATCAAGTCTTGTAATTTTTCAATTTGTTCAAACCATTTGTTTAAATATTTTTCTGGTGTGTTGCCGTTTGTAACAACAATTAATACAGGTTTAATATTATGTTTGGTTGCTTTTTCCTTTAATAACTTATATAATCTATCAGTAAATTCATAAAATTCATTTTGTATAAGTGGCTCGCCTCCTAAAACAAAATACTTCAAAATACTTGTAACAGCATCTTCTTCTAACCACTGATAAAATAAATCTTTAAACTTTTGATTATTTTTCTCTTTACGTAGTACAAATGGATCACCATATTTGGTTAACTCTGCTTCCCATTGTGAACTATATTGCGGACTACAGTATACACACTTCAAGTCACAAGTATTTGTAAAATAAACTTCTAGGTTTGTAGGTAAAGGATCTGTTCCCCTTTCGACACCTAATCGTTGTCTATGAAATTCATAAAAGTTATTAGGTAATCTACTACTAATCATACCTCTAGACTCACATTCCCAACAATTAGCACAGTCTATATGTTTGATGTTATCTAACTTTTCTTGTCGTCTTGCAATTTCGTAGGGATGATTGAAAAATACATCTTTACCATATTTTTCCATTTCCTCTTCGGTAACAATCCTATTAGGAACATTAAAGCAGTTCTTAACAATGTTTGCACCTAGATAGACATAAGTATGTGTCCATTTGTTCGCACACATTGCTTGACCGTCTAGTTCAACTGGGCCAATGTTAAGTGTTTTGATGTAATCTCGTAATTTAATTTTTTCTAATTCTTGTGTCATAGCTATAGGTAGTAATAAGTATACTTATGCAGTATCTTACACTCGAAGAATTAGAAACGGTTATAATAGACTTTACTAGCCATTGTAATAGTATGTGCGGTAATTGTAGTAGAAATATAGATGGTGTTTCTGTAAATCCTATTATGCCGTTAGAACACATGACTTTAGAAAACTGGAAAAAAATCTTTACCGCCGATGTTTTGAAAAATATTAAAGAAATTATATTTAATGGAAGTTATGGCGATCCTATTTTCAATCCTAATCTTATACCTGCACTTGAATATATCAAAGATACTACAAAAAATTTACCAGTTATAAGCATACACACAAACGGAGGGCTAGGAACTAGTAAGTTGTGGGAAAAAATAGCATTTACTTTACAAGACTTTCCATTCCCGAGTCATGTTACATTTAGTATAGATGGATTATCAGATACCAATCACTTGTATAGGAGAGGTGTAATTTGGGATAAAATTATGCAAAATGCTGAAACCTTTATTTCAGCAGGTGGTAGAGCTAGATGGAGAATGTTAGTATTTGATCATAATTGCCATCAAATTGAACAATGTGAAACTTTAGCTAAAGAAATGGGTTTTCAAAAATTTGACATCAATGGCGGCCATACATTTAGTGCAATTAATAGTTTAGTAGGTGATGCAATTGAAAAGTTTAAGGCAAATAAAAAAGAAGAGTCTCGTGCTATTACTTACAAAAAGGATTTTCTTGACAATAGAGATCGCCTTATAAAATTAAAAGAAAAGCATGGAAGTTTAGATGCTGGTTTTGAAAATGCACAAATTGTGTGTAAATGGAAGACAAAAAATAAAATACAAATAAGCCATATGGGAGAAGTATTTCCTTGTTGTTACTTCTTAAGTGATAGGTATAGTCGGCATCCACAAGGTGTTTATGCTCAAGATGTACAAAAAATTATAAATTTTGGGGAAGAAAATTGGAACAATACAAACCATTTTGATTTAGACACAATACTTAATCACGAATGGTTTACCCATCTAGTAGATAGTTGGAACAACAAAAATAGATATGCAATATGTGAAAGGACATGTGGGCAATGAAATGTCCTTTCTTAGAAAGCCATATTTGTATCCGAACTACCGGAGAGTATAGATTGTGTTGCATAAGTGGTGAAGAAAGTAATACTGAAAATATTACTAATACTAAGCCAAAAGATTGGTTAAACAGTCCTACAGTACAAAAAGCAAAAGAAAATTTATCAAAAGGGATTTTTCCGGATGCTTGCCGTAAATGTATGTATGAAGAATATTCTGGAAAAGAAAGTAAACGCACAAAGGCAACCATAGGTCCTGGCATAACCCATTTAGATTTAAGATTTGGAAACAGTTGTAATCTAAAATGTAATATGTGCGGACCGCACAGCAGTAGTTCGTTATATTATGAACACCAGGAAATTATTAGTAAGCAAATGCAAAGTCCGTTTACATGTGGTTCTAAAATTTCAAATTGGTATGATGACAATGTGTTAGACTTTGTTGACGACTTAGAAGAATTACAAGAGGTTTATATTACAGGCGGTGAACCAATGCTTGAAAAGAATCTTGTAAAATTCCTTGAACGGCTAGATAGACAAGTGGCCATAAGATTTTCTACTAACGGTACAGTTGCAAATCCTAAAGCCCTACAAGCATTAGAAAGATTCAATAATGTTTCGTTTTGTTTAAGTATTGACGGTATAGGAAAAGTAAATGATTATATCAGATGGGGTAGTCGTTGGGGAGACATTGTTAATAATATACCTAAGTTTAAAGATTTAGGTTACATTAGTTTAGGCCCAACAATACAAATACAGAATATATTATATTATGATGATCTACTAGAATATGCTGATAAGAATAATTTTGAAGTTTATGAAAACATACTTGTAAATCCTAAATATATGAATATTAACTCTGCGCCATATACTATGAAGGAAAAAATTAAACATTTCAAAAACTTTATAACATTTAAAAGTGATCATGATCATTTAAGACAATTTATTGAACATATTACTGTATTGGACAAAAATAGGTCAACACATATTAAATTTTTCTTACCAGAAGTTGCAAAATATTATGGAATTGATTAAAGAAAACAATATTAAAAAAAGAAAAGTCTATAAAGGTAACGGAATATACAAAAAAGTTTGGCTTTTTTGTGATAGTGAATGGATACAAAATTTAGTTGCACTACTAGATAGACTTTTGCCTGGTTATGTTGTAGACTACGGGTTAGATGAAAATAAAATGTATATGACAGTGAATGAAATAAAAGGAAATCCTGTTAATACTTATGAGCATACAGATAAATTTATAAAAGAAATTGTAAATTTCTGCAAAGAGAATATAGAAAAAACACAACCATATGCACATATGGATTGGGTGCTAAGTAACATAATAGATACAGGCGAAGGCTACGAATTAGTAGATTGGGACAATTTACAAATGGTTTCTTTAGAAGTAGCT
>Ga0213866_10000793_pt1 | contig 24526 bp, 16 predicted proteins | sample PICome_11_FD_160079 | JGI IMG/M metagenome (GOLD analysis project Ga0213866, IMG submission 160079) | Coastal seawater microbial communities near Pivers Island, North Carolina, United States - PICO284 | ecosystem: Environmental > Aquatic > Marine > Coastal | place: USA: North Carolina...
CAGAAGGTATTGCGAGCACAGCTAGAGTTAGCAGCACTGCCCACTGGGTTGGTTTTATTTTAAGTAGCATATCGCCTCCTATCAAAAGACAGTACTCCAATAATAGCAGATTATAATTTTGTCAGGTATTGAGGAGGCCTATCAAAATGGTACCAATGTGGTTGCGCGTGAACAGCTATTGCTTGCTTCGTACTATGCGGGCTTAGCCTTTAATAGAGCGTCCCTCGGCTACGTGCATGCAATCGCCCACCAGCTCGGCGCCAAATACCAGGTGCCCCATGGCGTCGCTAATTCGATGGTTCTTGCCTATGTGACTGAATTTAATTCCGTATCGCGGCAAAATTTACTCGCAGAACTCGCATTGGAAACCGGCTTGGGAAGCGCATCAGAAGGTGATTCTGCACTGGCCAAAAACTTTATCGACAAAATTAGACAGCTGGCAGTCGCGCTGCATTTGCCTACAACCATTGAAGGTTTGCAAGAAGGCGATATCAATGAGCTTGCCAAAGCTGCGATCAAAGAGGCACAGGTAACCCCTTATCCCGTTCCTCGAATAATGTCTCTGGGCGAGTGTGAAAACATCATTCGAAAGCTGTTGCCGTGAAAAATTACACCGATGCGAACTTACAGATTTAGACAGGGCTAGAGGTTATTAAATCTGGCCGCCTTTTATTACATATTCCAAAATAAGCCAACAGTGGCTAAGGGCGCCAATTAATACAAAGCAGTGCCATATGGTGTGATTGAAAGCGATGGCTTTAGTGACATAAAAAATAACACCAATGCTGTAGGCGGCACCTCCCATCAGAAGTAATAAAAAACTCGGTGGTACCATCACTAGGAAAAGCTCACAAATCACCAGTACTGCAGCCCAGCCCATAGCGAGATAAGTGCTGACTGAAAACCATTTAAAACGCCCGGCAAAGAAAGCTTTAAAGATAACTCCAGCCAGTGCTGCGCACCAAATAATAATTAGCAACACAGTTGCCGTTACACTATTTAATGAAATGGTCAGAAGCGGGGTGTAGGTTCCGGCAATTAACAGGTAAATAGCAGAATGATCGAGACGTTTTAAAACATCTTTTGCCTTTGGCTTGTTTGCCGCATGGTACAAGGTGGATGTTAAAAACATTAGCATTAGGCTAACACCATAAGCCACCGCACCTGTTTTCTGTAGCACGCTGTAATCGGATGGCATTATCAGGATCATATAAGTCAATGCCGCGACTGAGATAAGGAAGCCAGCGCCATGTGTCAGTGCGTTGGTAAATTCTTCTGCAGCCGAGTAGGCGAAACTCTTTTGATTATCGGAAGCGTAGGTTTTGCTCATGTTGATCTTCGACCTCTAATCAATTTGAGAGAAGGGAATGTATAAGTTCTCACAGTTTCAGCGAGAACAGTTACAGCAATACAACTGTTCAGTAAGACTATATTGATGCCAACAGTAATTTCCCGAGCAACATGCCGCTGTATGGGGTCATTGGAGTTTTGCTCATAGGATCTGAAAACTTCTGAAGTATAAAGACACCATTAAATTTTCTGACCCTGTAGGATAGTAATAGGGTCGGTGAGTATCGGTGAGATCATATTAGGAGAGATCCGTTGTAGCGGCATTGGATTGCGAATTTAACCACGCAAAAAGACAGGAATTAGTTCGATTATCCGATTGTAAATGTTCGGCAACGCTATCAATATTGACCGGAATTGATTCATTCTTTTAATGTAACTTCCGTAACATATAAAAAATATTATGGAGTTCTTAATATACGTATTTAAAGGGCTCAAAAAACACTGAGGAACAACTGGAGATGGAATGGTTGGGTAATATAAATCGGCCCTGGCTGCAATTTCTGGTCTTGGGAATTGTTTTTTATCAAATTCAAACGGTGCTTTTTCCTCAACCCAAAACAGTGATCGGTCCATTGAGCGAGTCGCGCCAAGATGCCATTGAGGAGTGGTGGTCTAGCAACCTTGGGCGAGCGCCCTCTGCTGAACAACAGGCGAAAATGATAGCTGATGAGCTGGATAGTGAAATGCTGTTTCAGCATGCATTACAGCTTGAGCTCCACCTGTATGACAGCATTGTCCATGATCAGTTGATTCGCAATATGCGGTTTCTGGATGTCGATACTGACAAAAGCGACGCCGAATTATTCAAGGCAGCGTTAGCTATGCGACTTCATCTGGGGGACCAAGTAGTTAAACGCCGATTGGTTGACACCATGAAGCAGCGACTATTGGTGATGAATCCTCCCGTTGAGGTCACACAGGCACAAATCAACGCCGAATTTGAGGCCCGAAAAGCCCAATTCTATCGCCCTCCACGCTATTCGTTTACCCATATTTTCATCAATCTTGAGCGTCAGACCGAACTGGGTTCGATTATAGAAACCATTCAAGATCAGCGCTTAGATTCTGAAGCAGCTAAATATCTGAGCTCTCCATTTATGTCAGGCTATGCCTTTCAAGCCCAGACTGCCGAGCAATTGGCGCGAACCTTTGGCGCGGTATTTGTGTCAGACCTAACTCAAACAGATCCTGTAGCCGGTCAGTGGCATGGTCCTGTGCGCTCTGCTTTTGGCTGGCATTACCTATGGATCAGCGCAATCGAATCGGGGCGAGATGCTCAAATCGAGGAGGTGGCGGGTCAATTGCGCAGGGGTTTGGAAGACAGTGCCCGCGAGCAAGCACTGCAAACTGCGATCGTTAATTTACGCGCTGACTATGAGATAAGATACTGATGAACAGCTTTCGCGCAATGGTCATTTTGGCCCTGTCCCTATTCCTGTCACAGTTTGCTCAGGCACATCTTTTTGCTCCCTCGCTGTTAAAAGTGTCGGAACTCTCGCCCCAGTCTTATCATGTAGTGTGGAAAACCCCTGCTCAGACCACCACTAATATCCCTCTGGAGCCTATCTGGCCTGAGGGCTGTAAAACGCAATCTGAGAGCACGCCGCGCGCAGAGGGCACCGGCATTGTATCTAGCTGGCAACTAGCCTGTGATCAGGCCAATCAGCAGGGCTTAGTGGGCCAAGTAGTGGGCGTCTCGGGGCTGGCGGCCAATCAGGTATCGGCAATGGTCATGCTCAACCTGCGGGATGGACGTCATTACCAGCAGGTGTTGAATGCAGATACACCACAATTTCGCGTGCCCGTCGAGCCGCTGCAAAGACAGGTAGTGACTGAGTACACAGTGCTGGGAGCAGAGCATATTTGGGGTGGTATTGATCACCTGATGTTTGTGTTTGGCCTGCTGCTATTGGTTGGTGCTGGGGCAGGGTGGCGATTAATTGGCACCATTACGGCGTTCACCCTGGGTCACAGTATAACCCTCACGCTGGTGACCCTAGGTCTTATAAGTTACCCAGTATCGCTGGTCGAATTCACCATTGCCCTGAGTATTTTTATCTTGGCGTTAGATCTTGCTCGCAATGACCAAGGTGGACTATTTCGCCGTCACCCCTGGTGGTTGGCTGGAGGTTTTGGACTGTTGCACGGCATGGGATTTGCCGGTGCGTTAGCGGAGGTCGGACTGCCTCAAAGCAGTGTGCCCTTGGCGCTGCTGTTTTTTAATATTGGCATCGAGCTGGGACAGATTGCCTTTATTCTGTTGTTGCTGGGTGGTTGGCAGCTGGTCAAACAGCCGCTTGCGCGTTGGCAAGGGCGTCTGTTGTCAGTGCCAATTTACGGATTGGGTGGGCTGTCGGCTATGTGGTGTATTGAACGAGGTCTACTACTGTTCTCCTAGGCCGGTTGAGGGTAACCCAATCAAGCCGGATAACCAGCCGGTTAATGTATTAGAAGAATTTTAAATCCTGCTCTGTAGGGGCAAAAAAAGAGGGCATCCTATGTATAAGAAAATCGGTTTAGGTCTTATTGTTGTACTGCTGGTATTTGTCGGCTATATCTGGATCAAGTATCTGCAACCCTTACAGGCATCCGCCGATAGAAATGGACCAGATACCGCAGGCCGTGATTACGCCCTGCAAGACGATAGTCGGGTAACCTACCCTACCCCATCTGCGCCCACTTTTCAGATGGCACCCAACCCCGATATGAACCTCTATTGGGGTGAATTGCATGTGCATACTGCCGAAAGCTTTGATGCCGCACTATTTGGTAACAGGCTGAGTATCGAAGATGCCTACCGCTTCGCCAAAGGCGAGCCACTTACCGTTGCCGGTGGTGAAGTGATGCAGCTCAGTCGCCCGCTGGACTTTGTGGCGATTACCGATCACGCGGAAGGCTTTGGTACCCGCACCCACTGCGATGATCCCAGTTTGTCGCTGGCCGAGCGTGCCGCATGCTGGCTGGCCAACGAACCCAATCCGATGATTTTTCAAATCCTAACTGCAGGCGCTAGAGGCGCAGCGGAACCCGGCGATCCATCCAAGCCGGCTGGTGTCTATCAGCCAAAGACCCGTCAGCCCCTCAAACCTGGAACGTTCCCAACCTGTAGGTTTGGTGACGGTGCGTTTGAACGCTGTTATAAAAACGCCGCTTCCGATTGGGCTCGGTATGTCAACCTAGCCGATCAATACTATGAGCCCGGTGAGTTGACTACATTGATTGCCTATGAGTTTTCACCGGGATTACCGGAGCAGGGCAAGCATCACCGCAATATTATTTTCCGTTCCAATCAGGTGCCCGAGCGCGCCATTTCAAGTTTGGATGTGCCCAATGCCCTTGAGCTCTGGAAGGGGCTTGAAGCTACTTGCGGTGAGGGCTGTGACTTTTTGACCATACCTCACAACCCCAATAAAGCCTGGGGACTAATGTACTCGCGCTACACTTGGGATGGTCAAGAATACGCTGAGGCCGACTGGCGGTTGCGGCAAAAGCGCGAGCCATTAGCAGAAATATTCCAAGTTAAAGGCGCCCAGGAGTGTGCGCTCGGGGTTGGCGCTACAGATGAAGAATGCGCCTTTGAGCAGGTGTTCGATCCCTGTCAGCCCGGTGAAACCACTGGTTGTGCCTTCGAGACAGCGTTTGTCCGTCAAGGTTTGAAGGTCGGGTTAGAACTTGAGCGTGAGCTAGGCTTCAATCCTCTGCAAACTGGCTTTGTGGCTGCCACCGATAATCATAATTCCAACCCTGGCGATGTTGAAGAATGGGACTTTCCCGGTGCAATCGGTGCGGCGACTTCTTCTGCGGCTCGACGTCTCAGACCAACGCCCGAAGGACAAGCGCCCTATAAGACACCAATCAAGTTCCATAGCTCTGGAGGTCTTGCCGGGGTTTGGGCGCTTGAGAATACCCGCGAAGCAATATTTGATGCCTTAGCTCGCCGCGAAACCTATGCTACCTCCGGTCCGCGTATGGCGGTGCGTTTACATGCCGGTTGGGGGATTGATAAGACAGTCCTAACAGATCCCAATGCGATCCAATCTATAAAGGCAGATAGCGTGCCTATGGGTGGCGTGCTGCGTTCCGACAATGCCCAGCAGACATCTCCTGGCTTTTTTGTCTGGGCGACCCGTGATCCAATGGATGCCCCTCTACAGCGGGTGCAAATGGTTAAGGGTTGGATCGATGCTGAGGGTCAAACCCAGGAAAAAGTTGTGGATATTGCCTGTGCTGATGGATTAACCGTGGATCCGCTCACTGGGCGCTGTCCCGATAACGGCGCTAGGGTTGATCTCTCCAGTTGCAATTACAGTTCAGGTTCTGGCGCCAGTGAGTTAAAAACGCTGTGGCATGATCCTGATTTCAACCCGGCCCAGGGTGCCTTCTACTATGCTCGAGTTCTTATGAACCCTACCTGTCGCTGGTCTACCTATGATGCCATCCGGCTAGGTAGGGAGCCTGATCCCCGTGTGCCAGCAATAATTCGTGAGCGAGCCTGGACTAGCCCGATCTGGTTGGACCCGGAAGATTGAAAGATTAAGCTTAATCACAATTAACAAGCACTAGACAGGCGAGCAGGGCCAGCTTGCTATAAGCTGGCCGGTAATGATTCCTAATAATAAGCGTTTAACAGCATAATAAGTAGATTGCAGAATCCGAAAAATAATAGCTTATTCAGCGCATTAATGACGTAAAAACCTTTATCGCACGGCTATACGAACCCGTTAACAACATTACAAAAAAAGAGATGAGACAAATGATCCTTCGTACTTGTTTGATTGTTACTTGCTTGCTGATCGCCGCGTGCGCTGATGACCAAGCACTTGAAGAAAAGCGCGCACAGGCACAAAAACACTATAGCACCACCAATACTATAATCCCAGCTAGTGATGAAATTATTAACTTACCGGTATTGTCGAAGCAAGACCAGTATCGACCGACGCCCAACCCCAATCGCAATGCTTATTTCGGTGACCTGCATGTTCATACTGAGCTGTCATTTGATGCCTCGGCTTTCGGTACAACCGCCACGCCGGCAGATGCCTACCGCTATGCCCGAGGTGAGGCAATCAGACACCCCAGTGGGTTTGAGGTGCAGTTGGCACAGCCCCTAGATTTTTATGCAGTCACTGATCATGGCATATTTCTCGGGCTTATCAACGAAGCTGCAAATACCCAAACTACCTTTTCGCAATACCCGCTAGCCCAAGACTATCACGATATAAATGCGTCAGTTGATGGTGGAATACTGGACTTGGCAAAAAGGGGTGGGGTGTTTGATAATTTTATTTCTGATGTGATAGCAAGCCTTCTCGATGGCACCATTCAGGATGCAGAGGTTAACAATATCAGTCAGTCTGCTTGGATAAAAACTGTAGAGGCTGCCAATGAGGCCTATTTGCCCGGAAAATTCACCACCTTTGCAGGCTACGAGTTCACCTCATCGACATCTGAACGAGAAGCCCTGCATCGCAATGTAATTTTCCGAGCAACGGATATACTACCGGCCTTACCATTCACGCGGCTTAACAGCATTAATCCTCAGGGTCTTTGGCAATGGATGGATAGGATGCGCGAGCAGGGTGTCGAAAGTTTGGCAATACCTCACAACAGCAATGGCTCTAATGGCGCAATGTTTATGTTGACTGATTGGGCGGGCAACCCCATTGATCAGGAATACGCAGATCAGCGCTTGCGCAATGAGCCGCTGGTGGAAATCTCCCAGGTCAAAGGCACATCGGATACCCATCCACTGCTGTCAAAAAATGATGAGTGGGCCAATTTTGAAATTTTCCCTTTGCGTACCGCGACTAAGATATACAGTGATCTACCCGGCAGTTATGTGAGAAATGCCTGGCAGCGCGGGCTGACTCTCGAAGATCGGGGTGCCGGAAATCCCTATAAATTTGGCGTAATAGCTGCCAGTGATACCCATACAGGGGCAGCCTCACTGCAGGAAGACAACTATTTTGGCAAAATTGGCGCATTTGACAGCACCGCTGAAAAGCGCGGTTCTGTGCCGGCCAGTTTTCTTTACGGTACATTAATGAAGCTGGCTACACCGGATATGGTCGATGTGGTAGATGATAAAAGCTACCTTAATTTTTCTGGGTATCATTACTGGGGAGCATCCGGCATTGCTGGGGTATGGGCCGAGGAGAACACCCGTGAGGCGATTTACGATGCGCTGCGCCGCAAGGAAACTTTTGGCACCAGCGGAACGCGTATCAAAGTGCGCTTTTTTGCCGGTTACCAACTCGCAGATGCCAACTTGAATAGCTCGGCGCTGATTGAGAATGCTTACCAGACCGGCACCACTATGGGCGGCACCCTACAAGCAAATGGCGAGCAACAGCCTACCTTTTTAACTTGGGCGGTCGCCGATCCCAATGCGGCTCAGTTACAGCGTGTACAAATTATTAAAGGCTGGCTGGAAAATGGCGAGCATCAGGAGCGGGTGTACGATGTAGCCTGTTCCGATGATCTTAGCGTGAATCCGCAAACCCATCGCTGTCCGGATAACGGTGCAACGGTCAATTTAGAGGACTGTTCAAGAACAGCCAATCTGGGTGCTGGGGAACTTAAAGCCCTGTGGCAAGATCCCGATTTTACACCGGGACAAGAGGCCTTTTACTATGTGCGTGTGCTGGAAAATCCGGTGTGTCGTTGGTCCACTTGGGACGCACTGCGCGCTGGCGAAACGCCGCGTTCAGATATGCCAGCCACTATTCAAGAGCGCGCCTGGTCCTCACCAATTTGGTATAGCGCGATGGAAAATAGTAATAACTTTGTAAATTAATTTTTTGAAAAGCAGTCATTATGAATAACAGTAATCAATTTGTAGACGTATTAATTGTTGGCGCCGGCCTTTCAGGTATAGGTGCTGCCTGTCATCTTCGCCGCGATTGTCCTGATCGCAGCTTTATGATTCTAGAATCCCGGGAAGCCAGTGGAGGGACCTGGGATTTATTTCGCTATCCCGGTATTCGCTCCGACAGTGATATGTATACTTTTGGCTATGGATTTAAAACCTGGCACGACAAATCATCTATTGCAGATGGGCACAAGATTCTCAGCTATATTCGTGAGACCGCGGCAGAATACGATGTCGAGCGGCATATCCGCTATCAGCACAAAGTAGTGTCCGCTAACTGGTCATCGACCGACCAACGCTGGTTGGTCACTGCCGAGCGAGGGGATACTGGTGAACAGGTAACTATTAGCTGCCAATTCATTTTTAGCTGTAGCGGATACTACGACTACGAGCAGGGCTACACACCGGATTTTCAGGGCATCGACGACTTTCAGGGGCAAGTTGTTCATGCCCAACACTGGCCGGAGAAATTGGACTATCAGGGCAAGCGCGTGGTGGTGATTGGCAGTGGTGCCACTGCGGTTACACTGGTGCCGACTATGTCCAAAGACACTGGTAGTCTGGTGATGTTACAGCGCACACCCACTTACATTGCCAATGTGCCCAGTGAGCAGCCCCTTGCATCGAAGTTGCGCAAGTGGTTGCCGAAGAGTTGGGTTTTCCGCCTGACTCGCTGGAGCAGGGTGCTGTTCCAGATCTATATCTATCAGTTATCACGCAAGAAGCCGAAATTAGTAAGAAAAGGTCTGCTTGACCTAGTGCGTAAGGAGATGGGGCCAGATTATGATGTGGATACCCACTTTACGCCAGACTATAACCCCTGGGACCAGCGTCTATGCGCCTCACCCGATGGAGATTTGTTTGCCGCAATTCGCGAGGGGCGTGCCGAGGTGGTGACCGACCACATAGATCGGTTTAATGCAGAGGGTATTCAGCTTAAATCGAGGCAACAGCTGAATGCTGATATTGTGGTGCTGGCGACTGGCTTGAACTTGAAATTTGCCGGTGGCGTTGCGTATAGCGTCGATGGCAGAGTTATTGATTTTACCGAGCATTATATATATCGGGGAATGATGTTTTCTGAGCTGCCCAATATGGCATTTACGGTGGGTTATACCAATTCATCCTGGACGCTAAAAGCTGACTTGACTAGTAAATATGTCTCTCGATTGCTGAATAAAATGTCTCGTAAGGGCTATCAAACAGTCACCCCGCGTTTGAAGGGCGAAGTTGAGGAAGTTCCGCTGCTGGATTTTGAAGCTGGCTATGTGTTGCGTTCGCAAGATCAGTTCCCTAAACAGGGCAACCGCCTGCCATGGAAGAATTACCAGAACTATATTAGAGACTTTATTGGATTGCGTCTCGGACGTTTGAATGACGATGAATTGGAGTTTCGTTGATCAATGATTATTTTTAATCTAGAGGGCATCCCTGCACGATCAATAAAATGCTGGAGTTAAGTTGAGTATGTCGACACTATTTTTGATTCCATTATTCCTTTTACTGGCGTTGCACGCCTACCGCGAGTTCTGGCGTCTGCGCAAGTTACCGCAGGTTTATTACGCGGAGTTTGCGGGCGAGTTGATGAGGGTGGGAGCAACCTATATAGCCAGGCGGCCAGCTAGCAGCGGCTGTTCGCGTTCAATTATCTGCTTTCCCGGTTTTCAGGAGGATATGCGATATTTTCAGGATCTATACCAAGCCGAAGATGCCGAACTTATTTTGGTTAATAACGCCAATTATCACTGTCCCTTTATCAAAGACGGTGTTGTCGATAATGTGATTGCATTGGATTGGCCGGAAAACCCCTATCTGACAGGAACCATCGAACACGATGGATTTTATCTTGGATTAGTCCTCGAGCGACTTGTCAGTGGCGATGAGGTCTGTATACATGGGCACTCTCGTGGCGGCGCAGTGGTGTTGGAGGCTGGACGCCAGTACCCAGAATTAACCGGGTCAAAGCAACGCCCTGTAAGCGCCCTTTTGGAGGCCCCAGTGCTTCCTCAGGCACGCACGCCCGGCAAAACCTCAGAGCCATTGACCCATCGCATTTTGTGTTATTTATTGCCGATCTTCTTTGGGTTAATGCGCAATATCACTACTGAAAGACTTCTTAAAATGCCCATGATGCGCCCCACCAATCCACTGAAAACCGATATTTGCCTCTCCATATTCAGTGTTCCCTGTAGCTATGGCACCTGTGTTACTAATGTCCAATCCATATTCACTTGGCAGCGTACTAGGGATTACGACCTCTATGATAACTTCTCTTCTATTACTGTAGTCGCTGGCGAGCGTGATAATGTATTGGAGATGCCGAGCATGCTGGCGAGTGTAGAGCAGGGGCAGGGGCGTAACTCGGACTTGTCTCTTATCAGGACTGAAAATACCAATCACTTTATCAGTCTCGAGCAACCGGATACCATCCGGGCTATTCACCATGCTGGGTTCACCTAATCTGTCGAGACGCGCAGTTTCACCAGTATCTCGGTTATCAAATAAAAACAACCTGATATGCCGCGGATGCCAACCCATTAGTTAAATCCTCGTGCCATGCGCTATGGGACGCAGAACGTCCCATAATCATGAGCACCGACGGCGCGTTTGGATCGCCAACAGTGGTATACGCAACATCAATGGCATTTAATTGGGCAACTGCCATAGTTTGGTTGCGACTGTAATCTGCGGCAATCACACCACTGAGTAATAGTAGGCCGATAAAAAAAGACTAACTATTTTCATGCAATACACCATTTCATTGTGATTAGGTCCGACGCTCTATAGCTTGTTTAGCTGAGGTGGCTTCCAGGTGCCCTCGACCATGGCTTTCTCGGGGCCATACATTCTCAATGTAATTCGAGTGAAAGACTCGCCCGCTGGCAACCAGTTGCCCAACATTCCCTCAGGAGGCTCGCCACCAATCAGAATCCGCAAGCTACCGTCTTCCTCGTAGACCAATTCCTGTGAGTTACCGCTGATAGCATAGCGGTCATAGTCGTTGAGCATCAGATTGGCGTCCTGATCGTAAACCGTCAGTGACCAGAAATATCTGGCTGGTGGAAGTTGTCCCGGCAGGAAGTGGAGTTCGTAAGTATGCTCGCTAGTAATGCTGTCATCATTCTGATCCTTATCCCTGGCCATATACATGGCTTCTTCGGCATCATTGGCGACAATACCTCGCATCGACTGAACGGCCGCGCGTATATAAAAGTCACCGTGAACACCGGAACGACCGAAGCCCACCGGTGGCACTCCCCAACCATTTACTTTTCTCTCTGGAGGCGTATTAAAGTCGCGAAGGATCATTGTGGCATCAAATACCGCCTTGACTAAGCCGGCTTGCACATTGTCCTCAGCCAGGGATACATCCTGATTCGGCCCAATATGAAAATCAGCCCAATCTTTCAAATAGCGCTGATCTCGTTCCGGTACACCATTAACTGTCATAGCGCGATTGACGTTATTCCAGAACGAGATCGGATCAGAGATGACCATTTTCTTTATATAACTAACAACATCGCTTTCAAGCAATACATCACTCAGATCGCCGACATCGGGAACAGGCGGGTGCGCAGGCCTGGGAGGATTTTCCTTACCCCAGTCACTTAAGCCCACAATCTGCATTTTTGACTGTATGGCGGCAACCACTGCCTGATCACTGGGGTCATTGAAGTCAGCATAAATTCTAGCCATGGCATAAAACCAGGGGGTTGGGTTATGGGCCACAAACTCCACATCGTCGGGCAAGTCACCCTGCCAATTCGGCGGCACGATGGCATAGTTACCGCCACCATTGCCGTGGAGACGCTTGCTGATATAGGCAAAATTATCGGAATCAAACCCCGCCAACTCAATCGAATAATATCGATCACCCAGAATCTCCGGAACAGTAATAATGATCGGCTGTTCTTTGGCGTATACCCAGGCTGGTGAATAGAGCGTGTCGGCATTCGGCGCGCCGCCGTCGCGATAATTTTTAGGATCGACAAACGTCGCATGCCAAAACTGGTTAACCGCCTCTACCGGTACTTGTTGACCCTCTGGCGCTTCAGGCTGACCCCACTTGTAGCGAAGCACTGTGTTCAAATAATACGGAAACGCGTAAATCATCGCGTCCACACCCTTGGCGTAGGCGTACTGCTGACGCCAGTCTTTATTGAAGTTGATCTGCCAGTAACTGCCGCCGGCAATTAATAGCGTTATCACTATAGCAATAATTATTTTTAACGATCCTGATTTCATTGTTTTAACCTTCTGTGATTCGTTGATAAGTTTTCAGCAAGTGCGACGCTTAATTTCAGCAGCCACCAACCATAAACGGTCTTGGCCCCAAACTGCCAAATCCGGTTTTCCGTCAGGCCCAGACAGGCGATAGCTCGGTACGCCCCAAAGTCCCATGTCCTCGACCATCGCCTCTTGGTTTTTCTCAGTGATGGCTTTCCAGTCGTCACTGCCCAGATGTTTTTTGGCTTCTGACCAATGCAAGCCCACTTCTTCAACCGCTCGTCGAATATTCTTCTTTTTGTGAAGACCAATACCCTCGACGAAGGCATACCTAAGAAATACACTGAGTAATGCTATATCTTTGCCTTGGGTTTTAGCCCATGGTAAAAGTGAATAGCATTGGCGCGTTGGTTCTCCAACAGCCGTAGCTACGGTTGCAAAAGGCAGATTAAAAAAGTCAGCCTCTCGCCTTATGTCCAAAAAAATATAATTTACCTTGGATTGCGTGGCAGCAACACCGCGCATGATCATTGGCAATACAGGTCTGAGATTCAGCGTGACGCCGCTAGCTTTGGCCATTGCGATAGTTTTATCAAATATGATCGCTGTATAAGGACTGTTGAGTGAGGGGAAAAAATCTAACGTTAGACCTTTGGCATTTATACTCTGGATATCTATTTCAGGTCGTGGGGCGACAAAACCAGCATCATCAGCTTTTGCCAACCCCAGATCCTTTAGGCGTTGTTCAAGATGAAACAAACGGTCAACCCCCCAATACCATTCACCACCGTAATAGAAGCTACCGCCAGAATAATAGTCCAACTCCTTAATACGTGCAGAACCTTGATCCACTGCTGCGATCACGTCCTGATCTGTTGCGCAATTATCCGACAGATCAATTTTCTCACCTTGCCAGACTTTATTACTCAGTTCTTTTAATTCGGCGACAAATTTGTCCGCAGGCATTTTGACCAATAAAGATTGCGCCTGTTTAATTAGGCTGGCATTGGGAACTACAGGGGCATTTTCAGGAAACTCTAAGTTAAAATACGGCGCAATTAATGCCGCATCGCGCCGTGCCCAAACAGCAAGTTTCAGTTCTTCTGGTTGCTCGTTGCCGCCAGTTGCGCGCATCAGGTGAGGTTTTATCTCGATATGATAACGATCGGCGAATTCTGCCAAAATTTGTGCGGTCAAATGGGAATAAGGGTCATCAAACTGATGGAAGTATTCAATCACATGAGGTTGTTGGTTTTTTGCCCGAACGGCTTCAAAGGTTGCGCGTTTCTTTGCTATGCGTGCCCCATCAGACAGTTTCGTTAGCATTCTTGAAACAAAAAAACGCACAGGTCGGGGGGGATCGACGACTAGCTGACCATTGTGATTGTTTTTTGGCTCTAACATATTACAACTCCGCCTCTTATCATTAGGTTAGTATTGGGGCCCTAGGAATCAAAGTATCCAGATCCCAAACCAGGCTTATTCTGGTGACACATAGACACGATATAGCAGGCCATGGGAACCGCTGGTTACATAAAAATCACGACCAAGTCCGGGGCAAGTAGCCATGGCTGCCGCATAACGCGCGCCGGTGGGAACCCGGCCTTTTTCCATGCCAGTTTCTATATCTACAACCACTGCATCGACTGTTTGGTCTTGCCAAACATCATCAACAATTACCTCACCGGTATCGGGGTAGTACAACACCTGATTAGAATTGGCAATATCGCGCACCCACAGCTCGGTAAAATCACCTGGGCCGTTAAATCGCCAAGCACCGGTTTTGCGGTTGGCGGTATCAAAGGTCAGAAGAATACGTTTGTCTTGAACATAAAGCGGTGATGCTGCATGCCCGCCATTTGGCAGGCCAAAGGGAGTTAAAATATCCGTTGAATTACTATCTATGGTAGAAACTCGATGCACTCGAACCGGCGCGCTGTTGGGACTGGAAAACGCAAGGGGTTTTGTGCCAACAGGATAGGCACGCATAATACTTCTAAGTTGCGGTAGATCACCCATATCCATAAACCAGACACTGTCATCGCCTACGGTATTACACCAAGCAAAACCCTGATCTTCGCCAGGCAAATCATAGCAAGCACTCCAGTTTTCATCTAAGAGCAAGTTTTGCTCTTTGTAGATCATCCTGTGAATATGGGTAGGGGTGGTAGCGTAAACATATTCACCGTCTGCTGTTAGGTCAACGCAAAAGCGGCCAATTGAAGCGCCAACAAACTCGACGGTTTTGATGACCTCGAGCCTGTTTGGATCAAAAATTGTGAATACAGACTTTTTGTTGTGATCGTGTTCGAGGTTGCGAGTAACCATCATGCCATCGGACAAAAGACTGATGCCATTGTGGGCATGATCCACTGGCAGTTCCATCTCAGCGATTAACTCAAGATCAAGGCTAAGCTTATGAATGCGATTGCCAAAGCCAGAGAGAATGGTGCCATCGGCAAGCACAGCGCTACCGCCACACCAGTTGTGTCCGCCCGTAGATAACTGTGCTGAGGCATTGATGGTCTCTAGCGTGATCGGATCAATCTCCTCCACCCAACCAATGGAAACATCCGGCTGGGTAGGTATAGAACAGCCAGAAACAAATAACCGCTGATCAACATCAAAAGTGCCTACCACCCACCGGCCTGAAGGAAACCGACGTGTGGTAACCTTTAGCCTCTCTGTAGGCTGAATGTTGAGGCCGGGGCTTCTCGCATGTTTTTGACGTCTAACCCCACCATACTCGACGGGTGAATTAGACTGCTCATAGTATCCCTGAGCGCTTAGTGTGTAGTCTTGAAGTGTCATTAACTCACTCTTTGCCTGATTTAATTAGGCATCTGACCAAATTGGTGATGACCAAGCTCTTTCCTGCAGGGTTGCCGGAACGCTTGGATCGGGTTCTCTTCCAAGGCGGATGGCATCAAAGGTTGACCAGCGACAGGTCGGATTCATTAGCACCCGCACATAGTAAAAGGCGTCTTGATTGGGATCGTAATCAGGATCGCGCCAGAGGGTTTTTAATTCAGTGGCGCCGGAGCCACCACTGAACTGGCAAGTATTTAGATCAACACTGGCGCCATTATCGGGGCAGCGACCGCTTACTGGTTCCACTTGCAGCCCATCGGCGCAGGCTATATCAACCACTTTTTCGTGAGTTTTACCCTGTTCATCAATCCAACCTTTGACCATTTGAATCCGTTGCAGTGGCGCGTCCAAAGGGTCATGAGCGGCCCAGACAAAAAACTCAGGTGAATGTTGGTTGCGACCATTAATCCTTTCGAAGTGCTTGCTGGAATGTTGAGGAGCCGGATTGGATTCAAGAACACCACCCATAGGCACTGTGTTAGCCTTTAGGTATTGAAGCTGATTGGGATCGTCGACCAGCGTCTCATCCATGTTCCATCCGGCGTGAAAGCGAAGCGCTATACGCGGACCTGAGGTAGCGTAGGTTTCACGGCGAGCCAGCGCATCAAAAATAGCTTCCCGAGTATTTTCTGGTGCCCATACCGCCGCTAAGCCACCCGAGGCATGAAATTTAAGCATGGACCGGTACGCTTTATCATCTAGGTTGGTGTCCCTAAGGCGGCGCAGTGCTGGCGAGGAAACCGTGCCTACTGACCCGGGATGGTCCCACTCCTCAACATCTCCCGGATTAGAGTTGTGACTGTCAGTGGCCGCGATAAAGCCAATTTGCAGAGGATTGAAGCCTAGCTCTCGCTCAAGTTCCAAACCAACTTTTAAGCCTTGACGAGCAAACGCAGTTTGAAAAGCGCAGCCGGCAGTCTCGCCCGGTTGACAGGGATCCAGTACCTGTGCAAACACACACTCTTCATCTGTGGCGCCAACACCCAGCGCACATTCCGATGCACCTTTATTCTGGAAAATTTCAGCCAATGGCTCGCGCCTCTGCCGCAGACGCCAGTCATCTTCGCTATATTCTTGGCCGTCCCGGGTATAACGCGAGTACGTCAGCCCCCAAGCTTTGTTGGAGTTATGGGGTATGGTCAAAAAGTCACAGCCGTCTTCTTTGTCGCAAGTGGCTTCGAGACCCTTCCAGAATTCAATGGCATTGGGCACATCATAGCTGGAAATTGCCCGTTCAGGCACGATATTGGAACGAAAGATAACATTGCGATGATGCTTACCCTGATCCGGCATACCAGGTGAAAACTCGTAGGCAATCAGCGTGGTTAATTCACCGGGTTCGTAGTAGTCATCGGCAAGACGGATATAACGCGCCCAATCGCTGCTAACATTGTCATAGCACTGCTCGATAGTACTACCACCCCATGTACAGGTAGGAAATCTACTCAGATCGACAAGCTCTAGGCTCTTGGGTTGGTAGACCCCCGCTGGCAGTGAAGGATCGCCTAGTTCAGCTACACCGCGAGCACCTTCGACGATCATCGCCAAAAACACAGGGTTATCCTGATTCATGATCCAACAGGCCGCACGCTGTCCCAAGGACAGATTTGGATCATCGCAGTGGGTGCGGATACCGAAGCCTTCAGCGTGATCAGTAATCGCGACAAAATCCAGAGGGCGACTCAATTGCATGGTTTCTCCTCCAGCGCTTATCAAAGGCTCGCCTTTGGCGAAACGGTAGGCATCTTCGATGCTGAGTTTATTTCCAAACATACTGGAATCAAAACTTTCAGTAGTATGCAGGTGCAACTCGCCCCAATAAAGGTTCATATCCCTCTCGTCAGCAGCAATGGACGCAGCTTGCTTGTCATTATCGTACGCCAACTCTTTATCCAAAGGCTTAACAATCCGCGCCGCAATCTTACTGTCGTCCTGTAGGGCATAATCCTGTAATGCGGAGCCAGACCCGACCTTGTCAAGTAGTACATACATAAGCACAGCGGCCAGACCCACGCCCAAAACTATAACGAAAAGCACGGCTAAGCTAAGTTTTTTTAACATATCTTGTAGTCATCAATAGATTTATTAGGTGAGGACAGTTCTAGTTATAGTGTTGCAATTATATTCGTGCCCGACGCCGCCTAGTAATCATTTTAGGCCATTGTACGGTTCTATTCGGATCGCCTAGATTGATGCTCAAAGCACAAAAACCTTGCACAATAACCTTAGTCAAAACAGACAATCTCTGTCGTTAGTTGGGTATCGCAAGTTGCGTCGGTTTAATCGGGCTGGCATTGGTAATGGATTTGGCGGCGAGCATTGGCTGAATATGATTCCCCAAAAATTTAATTATCGAGGTACTTTAAATAAAGCTATTGCAAGTGCTTAAGGTATGGAAATGTTGAGAGGATGGTGAAGTCTAGTCACGCCTCGCTAGCAGTTTGTTTTCTCTAAAGTCTCCAGCCTGTCGAGTGTGTTCCAAGCAGCCATTCCGATGTGCTTGAATGCGCTGTTGAGGGTATTGAGAATGATCGCTCAGAGGGAGCGGTAGAGGTTGTTGTAGCCCTATCTAAGGCGTTGGGCAAGATAATCGATTTCACAGCCAATTAAGGCAGTTCAAAATCATAAAAACTAACAAGCATTGAGAGATTAATGAATAAAAATACCAGTATCCACAACTTGATCACCACTGGTTTTGCCAGCTTTTTGCCTCTGGTTGTACTGCTACTTGTAGCCTGTGCGCCTGATCCCACGCCACAAAGGACCGCACTCGATGATCAGCCAGCGCAAATGCTCAGTGCGTTCTTTGGTTTAGATAATGCTCTCCCATCACTTAGATTTAAGAACGTCGATGGCATGCCGGTAACCTTTTCTAAGCGTGTGCAAGACCCCGGTTCTCTAGAGCCCAGCGCATTTACTGTGATAACGCGTTCGGGAGCGCGAGTGCAACCACTACATGTCACCACGCGCCCAGCGCAGGCCCCATCCAAGCGACATACGGTGTTACTGATTGGTGAGTTCGGCAATGAGCCTGAGGATCCCCCTGTAAAAGTCGAAGTGACAGGACATTTACTGTTGGCTGGCGGTGAAGATGCCCAGGGGCTGTCAGTGGCAGTGACACCGCTAAAAAACGGGCCATCACTGATAATGGCTTACTCAGTCAGCCCCGGTGATTTTGCCGACGATTTTCCCTTGGAAACCAAACAGATTGTCGTGGTTGTATGGAATGGTGGTGTAACACCGGTTGAGGGCGTAACTCGCGATAACCATCGTCTCGGCTACAGCTTTGAGACCGTTGACGGTGACAGTGTTCAGCCTATTGCGCTTGGCGATATTGGGGGTGACAACTACGAGTACCTGTTTTTGGATACAGAGGCTGCGGTTCTGCGGGTGAGCATGAAGAGCGGATTGCTAATGGATCCTCGAGCCGATGCCAATCCGGCCACTAGCGTTGCTGTTGCCGCAGTCAGCGATTCACCTTAAATGTGTCAGATACCAGCACGGAGTTGCTGGGCCTATTCAGTCATTGAATTTGTACAATTTACCTATCGTAAAAAAGTATAAACAACTGAAGTCTACTGCACGTTAATCAATGTGGAGGTTTAGATCACTGTGACAAAGATATCAAAATGGCCGAAAATGATTTTAATTTTTGGTTTTTAGCAACTAAAGTTAAGTAGTTTCTATAACAAATCTAACACTATAGTTAACAAGGGGAATTTATAATGAAGAATAAATGTCACAATCATTTTCGTAAAATAGCACCACTTGCATCCGCAATGGCGATGGCCCTTTATGGCGCCGCGACCTCTGCGAATGAGCTTGAATTGGAAGAGATTCTGGTAACTGCTCAGAAACGTACTGAGTCATTGCAGGATATCCCAGCCACAGTCAATGTTCTGAGTGGCGATATGCTCAAAGATTTCAACGCGCTTAAATTTGCAGACTTGGAAAGCCTCACAGCGGGCCTGCAGATTACTAGCCTGTCCGGCCGCAGTGGTCGTATGAGTTTGCGAGGGGTGCCTCATACGCCAGTTTCCGCAGCGGAGGGCGCAGTTACCACTTATTGGAATCAGTCGATCGTGGATTCCAATGCGATATATCAGCAAATGTTTGATGTCGAGCGCATTGAAATACTGCGCGGTCCTCAGGGCACTTTGGCAGGGCGTACTTCACCTGCTGGTGCAATTAATATCCACCTTGCACGTCCGAACTTGGAAGAAAGTGAAGGCGAGTTACGGACAACCTTTTCTGACAATAACGGTGTGAATACCCAGTTAGCCACCAGTGTGCCACTGATACCCGGCAAATTGGCAGTGCGCTTTGCTGGATTGTTTGATGAGAGCGATCTCAACGAAGTTGAGAATATCGTTAACGGCGAAACCAGCCACGAAGAGACCAATGCGTCCCGTGTTAGCGTTAGTTGGCTGCCGGCGGATAATCTCAGTGTTGATCTAGCAGTTCAATACATGGACCGTGATTTCAATGATGTGGCAGTACTGTCAGGCACTCCCGCAGTGCCCCAACTGGATCCGCAAAGCAAGCTGACAGCCCTCGATGATTATGATTTTCGCGGCGCGAGTGTCGGTATTGATGGAAAAGAAGATACCACCCATGCCGAATTCTTAAACAGCTCATTGGTGGTGGAGTGGGATCTGGAATCCCATACAGTTACTGCAGTTACCGGCTACCACGAAACCGATTCAATCCGAACATATGACCAAACAGTAGGGAGTGCTAATCCGGGCTTAGTCACGCGCCGCGATGCGCTAGATGATCGCACCGACTGGTCTCAAGAAATACGAATTGCCAGTAAATCCGATGGCAATTGGGAGTATATGGTTGGTGCCTATTATGAAAGTTCTGATGTCTTTTTCAGTCAAGATAGTCATTTGCCTGCAGGAGCTGCTGCGCAAGGAGCCTATGGCAGTCAACTGTTGTCATTCCCAGTGGATGTTGAGCGTTCGGGGTTGTTCACCCATAACAATTTCCACCTCAGCGACAATTTGAACCTGCAGGTGGGTCTGCGTTATCAAGAGGTCGAAACCGATAGGGATTTATTTGTTAGCGCCGGATCCGAGGGCCTTAAAACGCCAACTATGCAACAGGCGTTACCTGCAAATTTTAAAATGAAGCAGGTACTTTCTGCAGATAACAAACAACTCAAAGAGGATGCTGTCACTGGTCAGGTCACTCTGCAGTACAGTGTAAGTGATGACCTGGAGGTGTACGGCCTAGTTAGCACTGGCTGGCGTCCGGGGGGCATTACGGTGACCGCTAGCGTATTGCCAGAAGATGTTCTGTTGTTTGGCTCGGAAGAGAGCGTAGCCTATGAGCTGGGTTTCAAGAGTATCCTGATGGATGGTGCTATGAGACTCAGTGGTGCGGTGTTCTCCCAAGATTTCACTGACTATATCAATCGTATTGGTGGCATTTATGTGCGAGATGACCAAGGAGCGGTGGGTCGAACCGGCTTTACCACGAATGGTGATGCGCAAGTCACGGGTGCTGAGTTGGAGATGCAAGCCAACCTCAGCGAAAGCTGGTCCTTGGGCGGTAACATCGCTTACAGTGACAGCGAGTACGCTGATGGTACCATGGGTCCCTGTAATCTAATCGCTAATAATGGAGCGCCTGCTATTCCCCAAGACCAGTCTTTTGCGACCTGTGATCTCGGTGGAGAACCTATCGGTAGGGTAGCGCCTTGGAGTGGTAGCCTTAATAGCGAATACAGAGTCAAATTCGACAATTTCGTTGGCTATGGGCGGTTGCTCTACTCCTATATTGGTGATCAAGTAGGGGGAGATATTGATGAGCTTCCAGCCTACAATAGATTTGATGCTTATATAGGTGTTCGCAATAAGCAGATGACGGTCGAGCTGTATGCCCGCAACCTGTTTGACGAAGAGGCACTGGTAACCGGAGCGATGAGTACTCCGCCGGTGACAATAGGTGGGCAGCCAAAACTTTCTGGGTATGCTAACCGCTACCCCATACCACCTCGTCAGGTCGGTATCAATGCCAGTTACCGCTGGTAATCCCCGCCATTATTTATTCTGTAGTTGCTAAATTAGGCCGTGATGCTGACCAGCATCACGGTCTTTTTTTTACTCTAGAATTAATGTCACAAAAAGTAGACAGCCCTATGCAGCGCTTTGATTTACTCAATGGGGTTTGAAGAATTCTTAGAAACTAAGGCGATATTGGTTCCCACTGACTGCGTTGTTGCTGTGGAACAGGCGACAACAATCAGTGCGTTGCAGATTTTTTGCGCTGGTAACTGCGCGGTGATAATCCAGATTGCTCTTTAATAAATTTGGAAAAGGCCGAAGCATCGCTAAAATTCAGTCGTTCAGCGATGGCGTAGTGGGGCAGGCTGGAATGAAGCAGGTATTCCCTTGCCATAACAAATCGAACTGAGCCATACAGCTGACGAAAGTTGGTTTGATTTTGCTGAAGCTGCAGTTGCAATGTGCGACGGCTGATACCGAGTTTTTCCGCAAGCAGGTCTACTGTGCAATCGCCGGCATTGATTAGCTCAATAATCAGTCGGTTGGTTTTTAGTACAAAGGGTGAGATTTTATCCGGTACAAGCTTGGGTGCGCCGCTGGGATCGTCGGACTCTGACAATCTGTGTGCCAAGACTGGTGATTTGAGGGTATTGTTGTCTACAAAGAAGGCATTAACATCCTGATCGAAATACAGGTTTTCACCAAAGATTGTTTTCAAAATAGATAGAGACCGAGGCTTTTCGCGACGAAACTGTACATAAGCGGGTCGCCACTGATCGCCCAGTAATAACCGCATCTCGTAATTCAGTGTAGCCATACCTAGCTCGATAGACTGCATCAGCGAATCGTATTTCGAGGTGCGCACATTAAGCCGCATTACCTCAAAGCCAACAGAAACCCCCTCAGCTTGTTTGATCAATGTCACTGAATGGGATCTTGAATAAAGCAGTTCAGGATCCTCAGCCAGACTTTGAAGTACCTCCTCTATGGCTTGGCCACTGCGAGCAAATTGCCAGTAAGTGGTGTTCTTATTTTGGTACTGCAGTTGTGCCAGTTTGGCGCCGAAAAAAGGCTCCTCGCATACCAGTGATGCCTCCTCCAGTAGGCTGCTGCATTGGCGGCCGGTAACTTCTAAATCTGGCCGATACAGGGCCGAGGGATCAAGCCCAGCTCGCTGAGCGATACTGTGGGGATTCTGGTCGTAACGGTAAATTAATGCCGCAGCGCCTTCCAAAATTCTGCTGGAAACAGTTATTTGCATAGCTGCATTATTATTAATATTTCGCAAAAATACAACAAAACTGCGCAATAAACCATGTTTTGGTTATTGCTTAGCCTACTATTATTTAAAGCTGTTTGCAGCCAGATAGATAATTTACCCGTGAGAAGAGACACAATGAACCAGTCACCCATTGAGAGACTCGTAGAAGATCCGGCGAGTGAAGCAAAGATTGCCAGCATTCATGCCGATATTGTGCGAATACCCTTAAAGAAGACCTACAGTATGGGTGGTCAGGACTTTAGTGGCTATGATTATCACGGTCTTGTAGTTCGAGTGCGCACTGAGGATGGTGTAGAGGGTGTTGCTGAGGTCTTTGTTACCCCGGGCTGGTATGGCCCAGATACTCCCGGCAGTTGCCAATTCCTGCTGGAGTATATCTATGGGCCGGCAATGGTCGGTGAATGCGTCTTTGATACCGCCGGGTTATTGCGCAAGATGGACGAGCTGTGGATGCACAATCTATGGCCCAAAGCTGTGCTGGAAGCAGCGCTGTTTGATGCCGCCGCCAAGACCATCAAGCGCCCACTGGTTGACCTAATGGGCGGTAAGGTCAGAGATTGTTTTCCGCTGGTTGGCGGTATTGGCACCGATACACCGGAGGGAATGGCTGCATCGGCACGGGAGTTTGTCGACCGCGGGTTCGGCACCATCAAGTTGAAAATTGGCGATGTCAGCAAAAAAGTCGATATGGACGTACAGCGGGTGCGACTAGTGCGCGAGGAAGTAGGGCCGGATATTGTTATCAGGACCGATGCCAATGGTGTATTTGGCAGCGATGTGCAGGCTGCCATCAGACTGGCGCGCGCCCTTGAACCCTATGACTTAGATCACTTTGAGCAGCCGCTGGCAGCGGATTGTATTGAGGGTATGGCGCGGGTGCGAGAGTCCATTGACATTCCGCTGATGGCCGATGAATCGGTGCATAGCCTGCGCGATGCAATTGCGGTAGTGCAGGCGGGGGCAGCTGATATTGTCAAATTAAAGATGGCCAAAAACGGCGGCTACCAGAAATGCCGTGACATTATCACCCTCTGTACCAATGCTGGCGTCAGCATCGAGTTGGGCAATGGCCTACAAACCAGTGCCGCTTCCTTGCATGAGTTAAACCTGGCCTGTTCCAACCCATTGGTCCAGCCCGCTGGGGAGTTTACCGGGCCGGACAAGCTGGTGTCGGATATCCTCGAGCAACCCATGCAAATTATCGATGGCGAAGCCATTCTTCCCACCGGTGCCGGTATCGGTTCCGGCTTGGACTATGAGGCGTTTAACGCCTGCCGCGTCGATATAAAAGATGGGTTAGGATTTAAAAAGAAGAGTTAGTTATGAGCGAAAAGAGCGTCATTAGATCTACTGAACTTGCATCTACTCAACAGCGCAGCTGCCACAAAGGTCAGCTCGATGACCCATTTGATAATAATTGGCTCGAGCAAACCCGTCAGGAAATTGGTGCCGATCTGGTTGGGGTGTTGGCCGTCGATGAGCACGCCCATCCCGATTTCCTGTATGGGGTTAAGGCCTTTCTCCCCTCTGCCAAAGCCTGTGTGGTGCTGGGTATGGAATATGCGTCCGAGACCATGAACCTTATCAAGCCGCCGCAGAAATACATGGGCGCTGTAAAAACTGGCGACCTATTGGCGCCGCATGTCAATCAACTGAACATTGAGATTGATAAAGCCAACTCAAAGCTGGTAAAAAAGCTGCGCAAACTGGGCTTTCGCAGTCTCGCGCTTCCCAGTCGAGGACTGCCGCTACGTCCCGGTGAAATCAAAGCCTCACTGTCTTTTGCCCATGTAGCCGAGGCGGCGGGTATGGGCACCATCGGCACCCACAGTTTGCTGATCACCCCGGAATTTGGCACCCGTACTCGTCTTACCTGCATGCTTACCGAAGCGCCGCTGAAAACTACGCGGCGCA
>Ga0213866_10000794_pt1 | contig 24525 bp, 27 predicted proteins | sample PICome_11_FD_160079 | JGI IMG/M metagenome (GOLD analysis project Ga0213866, IMG submission 160079) | Coastal seawater microbial communities near Pivers Island, North Carolina, United States - PICO284 | ecosystem: Environmental > Aquatic > Marine > Coastal | place: USA: North Carolina...
GTTAAGCTGCCGCCTTCGGCAATCGTCGCTGAAATCGTCGGGGTGGTAAATGATCCGGGCATATCTGCTCTCCTGCATGTTTATGTTGGGGCCATACATAAACGCAGAACAAATATACTCGCGGCCTGTGGCAATAGATTAGGCGAGCCGTGCTGAAAAGTCAAAACCGAAACAGGCCAATTAAATCACGCCTCTATGCGTCCCCCAATCCGATATTGAAATCCAAAAACAAGCCGCTAGACTTGTCTGCACGGGAGAAGACAATGACGACAATTTATCAAACCGCTTCCATTTTAACCATGAACCCTGACCAGCCGCGCGCCAGCCATATAGCGGTGCGTGACGGGCATATTCTGGCGGTCGGGCAGGCCGGTGACATGCCTGATACGGGCGCTATTGACACCCAATTTGCCGATAAGGTGCTGATGCCCGGCTTTGTTGAAGGCCACAGCCATATAATGGAAGGGCTGTTCTGGGATTATCACTATGTCGGCTATTATGACCGCGAAGGGCCGGATGGCACGATTTGGCCGGGGCTGAAGTCAATTGATGCTGTCGTGGCGCGGCTGAAAGAAATCATCGCCACCCGCCCTGCCGCCGAAGCCGGTGCGCCGCTTATCGCTTGGGGCTTTGACCCGATATTTTTCACCGGTCGGCGCATGAATATTGCCGATTTGGACAGCGTGTCAGGCGATACGCCGATAATTGTGCTGCATGCTTCGCTGCATATTCTCAACACCAATTCGCCGGTGATTGAAGCAGCCGGCGTAAAAGAGAATGACAATAGCGAAGCCATTCGCCGCGATGAAAATGGCAAGCCATCGGGCGAGTTTCTCGGCCAGCTCGGCATGTATATGGCGATGCGAACCACCGGCCTTAATCTGCTGGCCGCCTCCGGCACGGGCAGCAGCCTACAAAACTTTGCCAATGTCGCGCGCCAGACCGGCGTCACAACCGCCACGGATTTAGCCAATCCCCTGCCCGACGCGGCGGTTGAAGTGCTGGTGGAGACGGTCAATCGGGATGATTTTCCCATGCGGCTGGTGGTTGCCTTGCAAGGCGGCGGGCCGGAAGCGGCACAAGGCATTGCACGCTTGCAAGAACTCGCCACCCGCCAGAGCGACAAGCTGCGAATGCCCATGGTGAAACTGGTGGCCGACGGCTCTATTCAAGGATTTTCCGCACGGCTGAAATGGCCGGGCTATCACAATGGAGCGCCCAATGGGCTTTGGTATATTGAACCGGCGCGGTTGAAAGAGCTGGTTGCCGCCTATCACAGCGCCGGGTTTCAGATACATATTCACACCAATGGCGATGAATGCACTGAGGTTGCGCTTGACGCGATAGAGGCGGCATTGACCACCCATCCAAGACCCGACCACCGACACACGCTGCAACATTGCCAAATGGCCAGCCGCGCGCAATTTCACCGCATGGCGGCACTGGGCGTCGGCGTTAATCTGTTTTCCAACCATCTTTATTATTGGGGCGACGCGCATATTTCGACCACAATGGGGCCGGAGCGTGCGGCGCGGCTTGACAATGCCGGTGCTGCGCTTGACGCCGGTGTTAATCTGGCGATTCACTCCGATGCGCCGGTCACCGCGCTGGCGCCGCTTTTTACCGCTTGGTGCGCGGTCAACCGGTTGACCTCAAGCGGCGTTACGCTTGGCGGCGACAGCGCCAAAATCACTGTCGCACAAGCCTTGCAAGCCATTACTTTGGGGGCGGCGCGGTCATTGAAAATGGATGGCGAGATTGGCAGCCTCGAAGCGGGCAAGCGCGCCGATTGCGCCATTCTTGATGCCGACCCGATGGCGGTTGATCCAATAGAGTTGAAAGATATCGGCGTCGCCGGCACAATGGTCGGTGGTCATATTTATATGAATAGCGGGCGGGAGTGATGCGATGACTGCCCCCGGCGTGCCTCTGACCATTATTGCCGGTTTTCTCGGCACTGGCAAAACCGCTTTGCTCAATCATTTGCTGTCTCATGCGGGCGGGCGGCGGCTGGCCGCTTTGGTCAATGATTTCGGCGCGCTGAACATAGACAGCGAATTAATCGCGGCGCGGCATGGCGGCCAAATCGCGTTGGCCAATGGCTGCGTATGCTGCTCAATCGGCGATGATTTGGCGCTGGCTCTGCATGAGGTGATGCGCCAGACGCCGCGCCCCGACCATATTCTGATTGAAGCCAGTGGCGTTGCCGACCCGGCGCGCATTGCCGGATTTGCCGCCGTCGATAAGGAATTACGGCTCGACACAATTGTCACACTGGTTGATGCCACCGCCCATGACGGCCATGCGCGCGACCCCTATCTGGCCGATAATTATCAACGCCAAATCGCGGCCGCCAATCTTTTCCTGCTCAGCAAAACCGATATTGCCACACCGGAACAACGCCGCGCGGCGCGCGCCGATTTGACAGCACAGCGCCCATCCATCCCGCAATTGCTCTGCACGCATGGGCAGATTGACAGCGATATTATTCTTGAGCCGATGCTGCATGACCGCCCGGCGCCGTGCCAGACCGACAGCGCGACACACATGCCGGATGTCGCGCATGATTTCGCCCGCCTTGCCCTGACCCTGCCCTTTCGCGTGCCGCGCGATGAACTGGCCGCCAAGCTGACCGGTCTGGCGCCTGACTTGCTGCGCGCCAAGGGGATTTTGCAGGATGAACAAGGCGCTTATGTGCTGCATTATGCCAGTGGCCGGATTGACATTGCGGCTTTTGACGGCACGCCAAGCGGGCATTTTGTTATCATTGGCCGCCCCGGCCTCACCGAAAAAGCCGACAGCCTCGCCCTTGCCGGCATAAGCGAGCCAGCCTGATGGTCTGGGATTTACCAACCCGCCTGTTTCACTGGGGCTTCGCTGGCAGCATTATCGGTGCTTACATCACTGGCGAAAATGGCGCGACCTATTGGCATGAATTATTCGGGCTGGCCGCATTTGGCCTTTTGGTCTTTCGCCTGATTTGGGGCTTTGTCGGCCATCCAAGCGCGCGTTTTTCCACTTTGCTGCACCCACCGGCGGTGATTGCCGCTTATATTCGCGCGATATTCAGGCGGGCAACGCCGCCCTTTATCGGCCATAACCCGTTGGGCGGGCTGGCGGTTATCGCCCTGCTGGCGCTTATGGGCGGCATGGCCGTGACCGGCCTGTGGACGGGCGACGATATTCTTTACGAAGCACCGCTGAGCGTGCTGGCGCCACAGCTCTTTGCCGATTGGCCGACCCCTGCCGGTCGCTGGCACAGCCGCCTGCATGATTTTATTTTGCCGCTGGTCGCCCTGCATGTCAGCGCGATTATATTTCACCGGCTCTGGCTGGGTGAAAAGCTGGCCGCGCGCATGGTGACGGGCGGCATTGGCGGTCAAATGCCCGCGCGCCGCCGCAGCCTGTTCGGTCTGGCTTTGCTTGCCCTTTGCCTTACCGGCGCTTTGTCGCTGTCGCTGCTGACGCCGACTTACTGAGCGCTATTTTTTATTGCGATAGCTTTCATGACAGCTTTCGCATGTGCCGCCCATTTTGCGCGCGGCGGCCACAACATTCTTTTTGTCTGCCACTTGCGCGGCCATCACAACCGCCCGTGCCGCTTTCGCATTGGCTTGCGCTTTGGCTTCAAAATCGGAGAAATTATCCCAGATTTCAGCGCGCGCGCCCTTGCTGGAACTGCCTGCCGGAAAATAATTTGGCATGACATCGGCCCAGTCAGCAATGCGGGTGGCTGCTTTTTCAATCGCCACATAATCGCCGGCTGCAATATGCTTTTTGAAAATCGCCTGAATATCAGCACCGCTTTGCTTGAAGCGTTTAATGCGTTTTTCGACCAGCATTTCGGGTGAGGCGTTTTCCCCGGCCAAGTGATGACCGGCGGAAAGCCGACCTGTCATGGTAACAGACAAAATAGCGGAAACGGCCAAAGCCGACATTAAAATACGCATGGGGCGGTCTCCTAATCGCGGAAGGATGGATCCAGCCGGTCAAGCTTGCGGAGCAAAGCCGGCCAAGCCAGTTTTTCCACACCCGGCTTGAACAGCGATTCCGATTGCTCTTTGGTCGTCTCCAACGCCGCTTGCGACGGCATATTGGGTTCACCACTCAGCGCGCGCACTTGCGCCGTGCAGGCACGCTCAAGGAAATAAATCCCCATAAACGCCATGCCGCAATTCTCACCGACGGACAAAGTGCCGTGATTGCGGAGCATCATCAGTTTTTTGTCGCCAATATCGGCAATCAGCCTTTCGCGCTCGTCAAGATTCAACGCCACGCCCTCATAATCATGATAGGCCAAATTGGCGCGCGCCAGCATGGCGGTTTGCGACAAGGGCATCAGCCCCTCCTTTTGCGCCGAAACGGCAACGCCGTCATCTGTATGCAAATGCAAGACGCAATGGGCATCTTCGCGCGCCGAGTGAATGGCGCTGTGAATGGTAAAACCGGCCGGATTGACGAAATAAGGGCTATCCATGACGATATTGCCCTCAAGGTCAATTTTTACCAAGCTGGAAGCGGTGATTTCCTCAAACAACATGCCATAGGGGTTGATTAGGAAATGATGCTCCGGCCCCGGAATACGCACGGAAATATGGGTGAAAATCATGTCATCCCAACCATACATGGCAACAAGCCGGTAGGTTGCGGCAAGATCAACGCGCAATTGCCACTCTTCGGGGCTGACAATATCTTTGACTGATTTGATTTCTTCGGCTGCGGACATTTAATCCTCCTTGCTGTCTCTCCCAATGCGATACCAAGCCGCGCAGAGTGAGCGCAGGCCGCATCGCAACTTTTTTAAGCCTGCGGCGAAACCGCCAATTTGTCAATCGGAATGAGCAAAAGGCAAAAGGGGAAAAGAGAAATGCGCGCTTAGCCGTTCAGCACATGGGACAGCGCGGCGCGCCAATCTGCCTGTTTGGCGGCGCGCCTGTCTTCGGTCATGGCCGGTTCAAAGCGCCGGTCAAGCGCCCAGCCATCGGCCAATTGCGACGGGCTGTCATACCAGCCCAATGACAGCATGGCGAGCATGGCCGCGCCCAATGCGGTGGTCTCGGTCATTTCCGGCCGGTCAATCGGACAGGCGCATAAATCAGCCAGATTTTGACACAACCAATCATTTGCGACCATGCCGCCATCGACCCTTAAAATTGGCGGCACATCAAGACCGGCAGCGGCCATATCCGCCGCTATGGCGCGCAATAAATCATCGGTTTGCAAAGAGACGGATTCCAAAGCCGCGCGCATAATATCGGCGCGCGCTGTATCGCGGGTCATGTTGAAAAAAGCCGCACGCGCATCCGGCGCCCAGTGCGGCGCACCAAGGCCGGTAAAGGCAGGCACAAGAACCGTCCGGCTGTCGGGATTGGCCTGCGCCACCAGTGCTTCGCTGTCCGATGCTTTCTGCACAATACCAAGCCCGTCGCGCAGCCATTGGACAATCGCCCCGGCCATAAAAATACTGCCTTCCAGCGCATAGCTGTTCTGCCCGTTCAGCCGATAGCCAATCGTGGTCAACAGGCGATTGCCCGAGGCGACCGGCCTGTCGCCTGTATTGGCCAAAACAAAACAGCCCGTGCCATAGGTTGACTTAACCATGCCCGGCCTGAAACAGGCTTGACCGAAAGCGGCGGCCTGCTGGTCGCCGGCAATGCCGCAAATCGGCCAACAACCGCCCAGCACTTCTGCCTCACTTGTGCCAAAATCGGCGGCGCAATCTTTCACTTCCGGCAAAATTGCCGACGGCACATTGAACAGTGACAATAATTCCCCGTCCCATTTATTGTCATGGATATTGTAAAGGCTGGTGCGCGCGGCATTGGTGGCATCCGTGGCATGGCTGGCGCCCTTGGTGAGTTGCCAGACCAGCCAGCTGTCAATCGTGCCGCAAGCCAGTTCGCCTGCTTCTGCCCGCGCGCGCGCGTCCGGCACATGGTCGAGCAACCAGCCTATTTTGCTGGCCGAAAAATACGGGTCGAGCAACAATCCGGTTTTGGCGGTAATTGTGGCTTCATGTCCGGCGGCGCGCAAAGCCTCGCAGCTTTTAGCCGTGCGGCGGTCTTGCCAGACAATCGCATGATGCACAGGCTTGCCGGTCGCGCGCTCCCATAACACCACGGTCTCACGCTGATTGGTTATCGCAATGCCGGCGAAATTATCAGCCCCGCAATCTTGCAGAACCTTTTTGCAGACCGCCAAAGTCGTGTCCCATATCTCATTGGCATCATGCTCAACCCAACCATCTTCGGGAAATATCTGGCGGAACTCCTGCTGCGCGACGCCTTGCACATGACCGCTTTCATCAATTGCCAGCGCGCGCGACGAGGTTGTTCCCTGATCAATGCTGAGAATAAGTTTTTCCGCCATAATGCCACCTGTCTGTTTAACGCGGTGAGTGTAGCGCGCCATAATCGGCAAGGGTAGGCTGTATTTCTTGTCAAACAGGGGCGAAACAATGCTAAAACAGAAGCCTTGCGGGGTGTCCCGCGTGAATCGATGACATATCAGGAAACGACAGCGATATTATGACGGCTGAAAAAACGAGCAAAAAGCTGGCATTCGTGGCCAGTGGCGATGCCGAAGCGAAAGCGGCGCAAAAGACGCTGGCGGCGACTTATAGCGGCGTCGCGCCGGAAGAGGCCGATGTGATTGTCGCGCTTGGCGGTGATGGCATGATGCTTCAAACCATGCACGCCAATATGCATACCGGCACACCGATTTTCGGCATGAATCATGGCTCGGTCGGCTTTTTGATGAACCGTTATAGCGAGGCGGATTTGCTTGACCGGCTGGACAAGCCGAATATGACGGTGCTGTATCCACTGCTGATGACCGCGCGCGACAGTGCCGGTCAGACCCATGAGGCGCTGGCTATTAACGAGGTTTCGCTGCTGCGCCAGACAGCACAAGCGGCCAAGCTGGAAATCTCGGTTGACGGGCGGGTGCGGATGGATGAGCTGGTCTGTGATGGCATACTCATGGCGACACCTGCCGGCAGCACCGCTTATAATCTTTCCGCCCATGGGCCGATTTTGCCAATCGACGCCAAGCTGATGGCGCTGACGCCTATTTCCGCGTTCCGGCCAAGACGCTGGCGTGGCGCTTTGCTGCCGGAAAGTGCCGAAGTGCAGATAAAGACATTGGAAAGCGAAAAACGGCCGATTAGCGCCGTTGCCGACCATGCCGAGTTTCGCGATATTGTTGAGGTCAGCGTCAAGCAGCAGCGCAAGCACCAGCTTTTCATTTTATTCGATGATGACCACAGCCTTGATGAGCGCGTGCTGGCCGAACAATTTATGCCGTAAATCTGCCTGCGGCGTCACATCCCCCGCGTAATATCTTCGCGCGGGTCGCCATAACCGGCATTGGCCTGAATCCGCAGAAATCTCTTTTCACCATCCTGCTCGACAAAGGGCTGCACGGTCACGACATTGCCGCATTTATCCAGCGCATCGGATACATTGGCGCGCTCGGCCAGCATTTGCAGATTCATCCGCGTCGGAAAAATCACCGTGCGCTTGCCGGCATCGGCGTCGGCCATGGCCTGAGCGGGTGAAATCCAAATACTGTCCACGCTTTCGCTGCCATCATGCGCGCCAATATGGCCTTCCGGCGCGCGGGTCAGATAAAAATAGGTATCAAAGCGCTTTTTCATCATTTCCGGCGTTTTCCAATGGGCGAAATGGCCGAGCGCATCAACGGCAAACTCAATGCCCGCCTGCTCAGCGAAATCCAGCATGGTGGCGTCACGATTATTGAACCGGTCGCGCCAATCCGACAATTCCTTCAAATGGTCGGGCGAAATAAAGCTGTCACCGCCTTTGGGACGCGCCAGCAAAATGCCACATTCTTCAAAGGCTTCACGAATTGAGGCAATGCGATAGGCCAGTTCAGTGTCCTGCAAATGGTCAGCAGCCCCGCAATGGGGGCGCAAGCCGGCGTCGAAATCGGCATTGTCCACCTTGCCGCCGGGAAAGACCAGCGCGCCTGAGGCAAAATCTATCTGATGGTGGCGCACCACCATAAACACTTCCAGCCCGTCGGGTATATCGCGCACAATCAAGACCGTTGCGGCCGGAATAAATGGATTATCGGACATGTTAAGCTCTCCCTTGTGTCGGTATCTTAGCCGCCGCTACGCTAAAGGCAAGCGCGACAACGATAAACAGATAGGCCAACCCCCATGCGGCAATAACGGCAAAGCTGATACCGGCATCAATGGCAAAGCCGAATATGACCGGCGCGGCGGCGGTCGCCGTAACCCCGAAAGCAGAAGTCAGCGATCTTATCGCGCCCAAATGGCGCGTGCCGAATAATTCCGGCCACAGGCTGCCACTCAGGGGCGCGCCAAGGCCGAGATTCATGCCAATTAGGCACATATAGACATGCGGCGTATAGCTGCCGAACAGGTTGTCAAAAAAGACAAGCAGTGACAGAGCCAGCATAAGCGGGACAGCACTGACCGGCAAAAGACGGCGCGCCGAAAACCGGTCTATCAATGGCCCGGTCAGCAGCGACACCACCACTTTGACACCGGCATATAGGCTGAAGCCCAAAGCCAGCGACGCCAATGGCCAATCGCGCTCATCAGCCAGCGCAAGCTGGTGAAAAAACAGACCGGTCAGCAAAAATGGCGAGGATGTGTAAAGCGGCAAAACACAGTAAAACCGCCAATCGCGCAACACTTCCCCGCGCGCCATGCCATCATCTGCATCTGCCGCATGCTCACCAATTTTAGCCGAGCGCGGCGGCTCATAGCGGGTCAGAAACACTTGCAGCGGCAAGGCCAGAAACAGCAGGAACAGGCCAAATATCAGCCAGTTTTGCTGCCAGGAAAAATAGGCCAGACCGGCCACGGCAATCATTGGCAGCACGCCCTCCGCCGCGGCATAGCCCAATTGCACCAAAGAGACAGCCTGCCCGCGATGATTAAGATAAGCGCGTCCGGTCGCTGTCACACCGGTATGCGGCGCCAGCGCCTGACCGAAATGGCGCAGGCCGAACAGGGCAATCGCCAAGAGCGCAATATGATTGGTCAGCCCCATCAGCAAGGCCGCCAAGCCGAGGCCGACAAACACAAAACCGGTAAAGATAGGCAATCGTGTCTCGTCAATCAGCTTGCCAGTATAAAGCAGGGCAGCCGCGCTTAGTAATGTCACTGTGGAATAAAGCGCGCCAAAGCCGCTATTGGACAGACCGAATTGCAATTTTATGGCATCGGCATAAAGCGAGATGAAAAATGTCTGCCCGAAATTGGACAGCGCCATCATCAAAAAGCCGAAAACCAGAAAGCGATATTGCGCGCGGATAAAGGCGAAATAGGTCATGGCTGGCTATAGCCTGCCCATTGGCGCAAGACAATAAGCGCATTTCATAAAAACATTGCACAAGCTCAGCGCGCATGGGAAAGACAGGTTGGTGTGGCCGGATCAAGCGCCAATCTTTTACTTTCAATATCTTCGCCGCAGGTGACACAATAGCCGTAATCGCCCGTCTCCAGCCTCGTCAACGCCGCCTCTATGCGTTTCAAGCGCAGCCGTCTTTGGCGTTCCATTTCAGCCGCCATGGCTTGTTGCTGCATGGCATCCATGCGCGACAAGCGCCCCTGCACGCTCTGGTCAAGCTCAACCGGCGCGCCGGACGCTTCGGCACTGTCCATCAGCGCCCGCAATTCCGCCTGCTCGGCCAGCAAAATATCGCGGATTTTTGCATCTTGATTTGCATCATCACCTGTCATGGCTGTAAGATTAGGCACTCAGGGAGGAAATTACCATGCTTGAAGGTGTAAAAGTAATTGAGATGGCAACTTATGTTGCCGCGCCATCCGCAGGCGGTATTATGTCTGACTGGGGTGCCGATATCATCAAAATCGAGCCGCTTTCCGGCTGCCCCATGCGTAAGTTTTACGCCTCGGCCATGACCGATGACTATCCCGACAATCCAATTTCAGCGCTTGATAATCGCGGCAAAAGGGCGATTGCCGTCAACACCTCCACCGCCGAAGGGCAGGAGATTGTCCGCAAGCTGGTCGCCGATGCCGATGTCTTTTTGACCAATGTGCGCCCCGGCCAGTTGAAAAAACAAGGTCTCGATTATGACAGCTTGAAACTGCTCAATGAAAAGCTGGTCTATGCCAGCGTGACCGGTTTTGGCCTTGAAGGCGAAGAAGCCGACAAGCCGGGCTTTGACACGGCCGCTTTCTGGTCAAAATCGGGCTTTGGCTGGATTATGACACCGAAAGGGTCTGCCCCTGCCCCGCTACGCACAGCAGCCGGCGACCACATAACCGGCATTGCCACCACAAGCGGCATATTGGCGGCACTGTTTCAGGCACAACGCACCGGCAAAGGCACGCTGGTTGAAAGCTCGCTCATCCGCACCGCCTCCTATGCGGCAGGCTGCGATTACGGCACTTATTTGCGCTATGGCCGAATTGCCAGGTCGCGCCCGCGCGAGGAAGCTGTGCAGCCGGTCGCCAATTTCTTCAAAACCGCCGATGATTATTGGGTCATGCTGACCACGCGCCCCGGCGAGCCGGACTGGCCGGATTTCATGCGCGCGTTGGAATTGGAGGAGCTTATCGAAGACCCGCGCTTTTTGACCTTGCGCGATCGCCGCCGCAATGGCCCGGAACTGGTCAAGCTGATGGATGCCAAATTTGAGAAGCGGACATTGGCGGAATGGCGAGTGCGACTGGATGAGGCGAAAGTCGTTTGGTCGCCAGTGCAAGATTTTGACCAAGCCATTGCCGACCCGCAAATGCAGGCCGCCGGCTGTTTTGTCGATATGCCAAAGCCCGATGGCAGCAGCTATCGCAATCCGGCCTCACCCATTCGCTTTCGTGATGACAGCACCGACCCGAAAGGGCCATTGCCGGAAGTCGGCGAACATACGCTGGATGTCTTGCGCGATATCGGCATAGATGAGGAAACCTGCCAAAACTGGCTGGAGCAGAAAATCATCGGCCAACATTCCGGTTAATCAGCTTGAGACAGCAGGCTGCGACAGGCTTTGCCTGTCAAGCCAGCGATAGCGCAGGGCAACCAATATGAACGGAACCAGCGTGCCGACCAGCACGCCATCGACAATGCCCATTGCGCCGCGCTCAAGGACAAACATGAAAATATAAGTCGCTGGCATCATCACCACGCCATAAGAGAAAAGATGCAGCAAAGTCGGCGCCCATGTGTCACCGCGCGCGCGCAGCGACATGGTGAGCAAGGACTGACCAGTATCGCAAATCACACCAATAGCGGCATAAGAAATCATGGCCGCCGCCAGTGTTACCACCACCGCATCCTTGGTGTAAAAACCGGCCGCGACATCGGCAAAGGCGAACATAAAAGCCGCCGCGCCAATCATGAACACTGTCTGCAAAAACAGCCCCAACCAAGCCCAGCGCGTAACAGCCGCATGGTCGCCCGCACCATAGGCATTGCCGACGCTGACCGATGTGGCCACGCCAAAGCCCAGACCAATCATGAAAAACAGGGCAAAGACATTTATCATAATCACATTGGCGGCAACGACGCTGGCGCCAATCAGACCGGCAAACAGCGCCAACGCATTGAACGCTGTGTTTTCCATGCCCATTGACAGGCCGGACGCATAACCGATGCGCCGCAAGTCACGCCCGCCCGCCCAGTTCCATTTCGGCAAATTGTTGAGACCGTATTTTTCATGGTCAACAAACAGCCAAACATAACCGAGAATGGCAATAACCTGCATGATGCGGACAATAAAGGTTGCCCAAATCGAGCCTTCCGCGCCCAGTTCCGGCAGACCATACAGGCCATAGACCAGCAAATAATTGGCGAAGATATTTATCACATTGGCCGCCAGCATGATAATCATGCCGGGTCGCGGATTGCGTGTGCCTTCTAGAAAAAAACCGGTCGTCATATGAATCGCCGCCAAGGGCAGGCTGAGACCGGCAATAAAAGAAATCCGCCCGCCCTTTTCGGCCATTTCCGGCGTTTGCCCGGTCAGCAATAAAAACTGCTCGCCAAAGGCGCAAAAAACAAAGCCCAGCACGCCCAGCGCAAAACCCCAAGGGAGGGCTTGCCACCATATAGCCCCGGCCTGTTTCAGCTTGCCCGCGCCGAAATTATTCGACACCAGCACCGGCGTTCCCATCAGCAGGCCAATCAGAATGAGGATATAGATATTGCTCGGCACCATGCCGATGCCCGCATAGGCCAAATGCTCCGCCGCATAGCGCCCGACCATCACCGTATCAGTGATTGACAGGGTCAGGATACCGGCGCGGTTTATCACCACCGGCCAGGCAAGATTAAGCAGGGTCAGGCTGTCTTGCCGCAGGCTGGCCATGACTATTCCGCCAGCCCGTAAGTAACAATATCTTCCAATGCAGGGCGTGGGCGTTCGGATGGTGGCTCACTGGCCGTGCCAATATAAATAAATCCGGCAATCTCATCTTCTTCTGTCCCGCCAAGGCGCGCTTTCACCCGGTCGTCATAGGCGGCGGCTCCGGTCAGCCATTGCGCGGCAAAGCCCATTGCTTGCGCTGCTGTCAGCAATGTCATGCAGGCCGCACCGGCGGATAAGAGCTGCTCGCTGTGCGGTATTTTCGGATGCAGAACAGGGGTCGCCAGAACCCCTATCACGCATGGCGCGCGGGTGAATTGCGCTTGCGCCGCCTGCGCTTCGGCGTCGCTTGCCGTTTCAGCCAGCCCGTCGCGTGCAACATCCCCCAATTCTGCCCGCGCCGCGCCTTCAAGCACAATGAAGCGCCACGGCGCCAACTTGCCATGATCCGGAACCCGCGCCGCCACGGTCAGCAAATCTTCAAGCTGCGCCGCATCCGGCCCCGGCAATGTCATATTGCGCGCCAGAACCGAGCGTCGTTGCTTCAAAAAAGACAAAACATCCTGTCGGGTCATTTGAACTTGTTTCCTTCCCTGCAGATGTGACATATCCTTACCTATAAGAAAGGTCAACAAAATCGCCCCGCCATCGGAACGGCCATTTATCGCACGCGCTGATATCCGGCGGTGTCGCGAGCAGAGCAAATAACAGCAAAGCCAATGGCGAAATGGAAAATTATTCTGGCAGCAATGGTGTTTACCGGTCACTTGCCCCTGCCCGCCAAGGCGGCGGCTTGGCTGCAAGAGGCAGGGCGCGGCATTGTTATCATCAAGCAAGAAAGCGCGCAGCAGGAATTCACCGCCCAAGCCGGTCTGACCTATCGCCAAAAGCTGCGCTTTCAGGAAATCTATGGCGAATATGGCCTGACACCGCGCCTCACCTTTACCGCCAAACAGGGCAGAGAGAAATCCAGCCTGTCCAATCGCCATGCCACAGATGATTTGACGCAAAGCGGCCTGCGCGTTGCAACACCGGCATTGGCGACCGGCCTGTTGCCACCTTTCACCTATGATATTTTGAGCAAGCTGGCCGAGCCAATCCGGCTTGACCGCCAGAAAAAGGCGGCGCTGCATATTTTCGCCATGCATTATGCAGGTGAAACCGCGCCCGGTTTTGCCGTTGAACTGGCCGATAAGATATTCACGCCGAACTGGTCGTTCACCCAAAGCCTGCGCCTGTCACAAAGCCGGTCATCGCGCCTGCATTGGTCGCAAGCAAGCTGGTCTTGGGTGGCGGGTTATCGTGACCGGCTGTTTTATGGGCGCCAAGCCGAGATATTCGAAAACGCAAAATCCGGCTATCGCGATATCCGGCAATATGATTTCATCGAATATGCGTTTCGCGACAGCCCGCTTGCCTTGCGATTGGCGCATGGCCGTCTGCTCAATGTGCCGCAATTGCCCGGCGGGCGGCTGACGCAAATCAGCCTGTATGGCGGTTTTAATTTGCCCGCAAATCCGGCGCAGTAGCTTCCAAGGCCAGCGCCTCAGTCACCTCGGCAAGCCCAAGCACTTGCTGGTCTTTCGACCCCAAACGCCGCATGGAGACGGTTTGCCCTTCCGCCTCGCGCATGCCAACCGCCAATATCACCGGCACTTTGGCGACCGAATGTTCGCGCACTTTATAATTGATTTTCTCATTGCGCGTATCGACGCGGGCGCGCAGCCCTGCCGCTTTCAGCGCATCCTCCACTTGCGCGGCATAAGTGTCGGCCTCAGTGGTAATCGGGCAGACCACCACCTGCTCCGGCGCCAGCCATAAGGGCAGCTTGCCGGCATAGCTTTCAATCATAATGCCGATAAAACGCTCCAGCGTGCCAAGCACGGCGCGGTGCAGCATGACCGGCCGGTGCTTATTGCCATCCTCACCAATATAGGCGGCGTCAAGGCGTTCGGGCAGCACAAAGTCCAATTGCAGCGTGCCGCATTGCCAGGTGCGGCCAATCGCGTCGCGCAAATGATATTCGATTTTCGGGCCATAAAACGCGCCCTCATTGGGCAGTTCTTCCCAATCCAGCCCCGCCGCTTTCAACGCCGAGCGCAAGCCGTCTTCCGCCCTGTCCCAAACCGCATCCTCACCGGCGCGCAGATCCGGGCGCAGCGCCAGCTTCACCGAAACATCGGTAAAACCCAAATCATCATAAACACTTGTCACCAATTGGCAGAAAGCGACCGCCTCGTCGATAATCTGGTCTTCTCGGCAGAAAATATGCGCGTCATCCTGCGTCATCTGGCGCACCCGCATCAGCCCGTGCAAAGCCCCATGCGCTTCATTGCGGTGGCAGCAGCCAAACTCAGCCATGCGTATCGGCAGGTCGCGATAGCTTTTTATGCCTTGTTTGAAAATCTGCACATGAGCAGGGCAGTTCATCGGTTTGAGCGCCATTAAATCGGCCTTGCCGGACAGCACATTCTGGCCATCTTCCACTGACGGCACTTCATCGGGCACAACAAACATATTCTCGCGGAACTTTTCCCAATGACCTGATTGCTCCCAGAACCGCCGATCCAGCACTTGCGGGGTTTTGACTTCCTGATAATCCGCCGCATCGAGCCGCCGCCGGATATATTGTTCAAGCGCCTGCCAGATAAGATAGCCTTTCGGATGCCAGAAAACCGAGCCTTGCGCCTCCTCCTGCAAATGGAATAAATCCATTTCCCGACCAAGGCGGCGGTGGTCGCGTTTTTCGGCCTCTTCCACCATATGCAGATAGGCTTTCAAATCCTTTTCACTGCCCCAGCATGTGCCGTAAATGCGTTGCAGCATTTCATTATTGCTGTCGCCGCGCCAATAAGCGCCGGCCAGCTTGGTCAGCTTGAACGCCTTGCCCAGTCTGCCGGTTGAGGGCAGATGCGGGCCACGGCACAAATCTTTCCAATCGCCCTGCCGGTAAACCGTCACTTCTTCCTCACCGGGGATGGAAGCGATGATTTCAGCCTTATATTCTTCGCCAATCTCGCGGAAATGGGCGACCGCCTCGGCTCTGTCCCAAACTTCGCGGATAATCGCTTCATCGCGGTCAACAATTTCACGCATCCGCGCTTCTATGGCTTCCAAATCATCAAGGCTGAACGGCGTGGCGCGCGCGAAATCATAATAAAAGCCGTTTTCAATCACTGGCCCTATTGTTACTTGCGTATCGGGAAATAATTCCTGCACCGCCTCGGCCAGCACATGAGCGCAATCATGGCGCAACAAGTCAACGCCCTCAGCATCATTGGCGGTAATCACGGCGACATTGGCATCGCCCTCAATCAGTGTGGACAGGTCAACCAAGTCACCGTCCAATTTCAGTGCCAGCGCCTTTTTGGCCAGTGATTTGGAAATCGACTCGGCAAAAGCCGCGCCGGTCAGCGGCGCGTCAAAATCGCGGGTTGCCCCGTCAGGCAGGGTCAGTGTTATCATTTTTCTCGTCCAATTTCTCGTCAGCAGATTTCACTCTCCAAGGGGCATAGCAAGGTGCGCGGGAAATCTCAACCGGTACCGGGTCAAATCCCGACCCCGCCCCCAATCGCTCAATCGGATGACAGCGCACCAGCCGTTTCATCGCCAGCCACAAACCAACCCAAGCGCCATGCGCGCGCACCGCATCCAGCGCATATTCCGAACAAGTCGGCTGAAACCGGCAACGCGGCCCCAGCAAGGGCGAGACAAACAGCCGGTAAATATGCACCGGAATTGTGACAATCAGACTGGCAAGACGGTTGAGCATAAGCGGGTATTTCGTTAGCCTTTAGGCGCAGAAGATAAAAGACAGGGGTTAACTATGTCGCTATTTGACTGGATTGACAACAAAACGCGGAACTGGCGGTGGTATGATTTCGGCCTGCTGAAAATCTGTGTGGCGGCTTTTGTGCTGGCAGTGGCAGATTTATGGCCAGCATTGCTGATGCCGGGCTGGACGGTTTATGGCACGATATTTCTCATTGTTTATATCGCGCTTTTGTTCCGTGTGTTTGTGCTGAAGCAGAATTGACGGCGATGGGCCAATGTCAGCGCGGAAATGTTGCAGGTGGGTTTGTATCGTGATTTTCAGAGCCAGATGATAAATAATGGGCAATGGATAATCTGATTTACAGTTTTCGCGGTGAGATTTGGACGTGGTCGGGCAAAAAGACTGACTGGTTTTTTGTAACCGTGCCGTCAGAGATGAGCGCGCATATTCGCTATTTCACCAGCCATGTGCAGCGCGGTTTCAAATCTTTGAAAGTGCGGGCGCAAATCGGTGACACATTTTGGGAAACATCCATGTTTCCCAGCAAGCAGCGCACGGCTTATTTGCTGCCGGTCAAAAAAAGCGTGCGCGACGCCGAAGCCGTGGATAAGGGCGACAGCGCAGACATCACCATCACTATTTTGGGATTGTGAGCCTCTCACACGCCCAATTGGGTGAGGCAGTCTTCCACCGCGTCGAAAGTCAGCAGGGTTGAGGCGTGGCGATTGGGATAGTCGCGCACCGGCTCCAGCACTTGCAAATCTTCCCAACGCGCATCAAGCCCGGCCTTGTGCGGTGGCGGGGCTGCTTGTTTCAGCATGGCGCGCATGGCGGCGGCCAAATCGCGCAATTCCTGCGGCGTGCTGCCGATAATTTCGCGCGCCATGACCGAGCTGCTGGCCTGCCCCAGCGCGCAAGCCTCAACAATTTGGGCAAAGTCGCTGACCCGCCCATCGGCGCCAAGTGCCAGCTCAACATGCACTTTCGAGCCGCACAGGCGCGAGGCGGCATCGGCCTTGGCGGCAGGTGCGTCCAAATGGCCGATATGGGGAATATCGGCAGCCAGTTGCAAAATGCGCTGATTGTATAAATCATTCATCATGGGCTTAAGATAAGACCTTACCGCCTATCTTGCGAGGTGCCATTTTGTCCCTTCGGGCGTGTCTTCAATCACCACGCCCATTTCGGTCAATTTATCGCGCACCGCATCGGCGGCGGCAAAATCGCGCACGGCGCGGGCGGCGGCGCGGTCTTGCAGCAATTGTTCAATGGCGGCGGCGTCAATATCGCCCGGCTCAACGGCAAACCAATCTTCCGGCGGCTGCTGCAAAATACCCATAATTGCCCCGGCGGCCAAAAGCGCGCCCTTGTCTTGCGGCGTGTTCAGCTCTTTGGCCAGCGCGAATAATTCGGCCAGCGCCTTGGCGGTGTTCAAATCATCGGCCAAAGCGGCCATAAAACCGGCGGGCGGGTCGGCCGCGACCGCTTCCATATCTGCGGTATCGCGCAATGCGCCATAGAGCCGGTCGAGATTCTTCACGGATTGTTCCAGCAATTGCGGTGTAAAATCAAGAACTTGGCGATAATGGCCTTGCAACAAAGCCAGCCTTATCGCCTCGCCCGGCGTGTCTGCCAGCAAATCCTTGACCAACGCGATATTGCCCAAAGATTTCGACATTTTCTCGCCGGAGATATTGAGCATACCATTATGCAGCCAGAAACGCGCAAGCGGCGCATTATGGGCGCAGCGGCTTTGCGCGCATTCATTTTCATGGTGCGGAAACAGCAAATCCGCCCCGCCGCCATGAATATCAATCGTAGTGCCAAGATGTTCGGCAATCATCGCCGCACCTTCAATATGCCAGCCGGGTCGTCCCCTGCCCCATTGGCTGTCCCAGCCCGGCAATTCCGGCGGCGAGGGTTTCCACAGCACGAAATCGCCGGGATTTTTCTTGTAAGGCGCAACTTCCACCCGTGCGCCGGCCAGCATATCTTCAAGGCTGCGATTGGACAGGCCGCCATAATCGGCATCTTTGCTGACATCAAACAGCACATGACCTTCTGCCGCATAGGCGTGGCCGCTTGTCACCAGCGCCTCCATCATGGTCAGCATAGTGTCAATATGGTCGGTAGCACGCGGCTCAATATCCGGCGGCAAAACCCCCAAAGCGCCCATATCAGTCATATATTGCGCGTAATAACGCTCGGTTATGACGCTGATATCAACCTTTTCCTCCGCGGCGCGGGCGTTAATTTTATCATCAATATCGGTGATATTGCGGGCATAGGTGACTTTCGGGTAAAGCCGCCGCAGCAGGCGCACCAGCACATCAAACACCACGGCTGGACGCGCATTGCCAATATGCGCCGCGCCATAGACGGTCGGGCCGCACACATAAATGGTCACATGAGCAGGGTCAGAAGGCACAAAATCCTGTTTTTCGCGGGTCAGATTATCATGTAAGCGTAACATGGCCGCACCATAAGCGAGCCACCCCCTGCGCTGCAAGCAATGATTGATTTGCAATTGTGAACCACGCCCCTAAATTAAACGTATCAAGTTTTGGCTGCGGAAACTGTCCTGTTGTCGCATCAGCGCTTTGATTTTGCATTTTGGCAAAACACTGTGCATATTTTTGCAGGGGGCTTTTCATCCGTATCATGTCATAAGGCATGACCGCCGGGGGCCAGAGAGTTTGCGGGCAATCCCGGCATGCCTGACGAATACCGGGACGTATTTCCCGTAGGGTGAGGCAGATTATGGATGCTTATATCGATGGCGGGAAACCGCCTGCAGTTAGAGAACGGGACGTTAAAGTGGATAAACCTTCACGCGAAGAGGCGGAAGCCGCAGTTCGGACACTGATTGCCTGGGCCGGAGACAATCCGGACAGGGAGGGGTTGGTTGACACGCCCAAGCGCGTCGTCAGCGCCTATCAGGAGTTTTTTGCTGGTTATGAAGAAGACCCGGAAGCCGTTCTGGGGCGCACTTTTGAAGATGTCGAAGGCTATGATGATATGGTCATGTTGCGCGACATTGCGCTGGAAAGCCATTGCGAGCATCACATGGTCGCCATTCTCGGCAAAGTGCATATTGCCTATCTGCCGGTTGATAAAGTGGTCGGCATTTCCAAGCTGGCGCGGGTGATTGAGATTTTCGCCAAACGCCTGCAAACGCAGGAAACCATGACGGCGCAAATTGTTGACTGTATCCAGCGTGTGCTGGAACCGGCCGGTATCGCTATTTTGGTAGATGCCAAGCACCAATGCATGACAACGCGCGGCATTAAAAAACCGGATGTGGCCACCATTACCACGCAATTTACCGGTGTTTTTGCCGAAGATCCGAAAATGGAAGCGCGTTTCCTTGCCATGGTCAGCCGCTAGCCTTATAAGTCCGACTGTTCCAATTGACGAGGACAGTTATGACCGGAATTTTTGCGAAACGCGAAACCGTTGAACAGGTTGAAGAAGGCCATGAGCTGGCGCCGAAATTTGACGCCAATGGCCTGATTCCCGCTGTCACCACTGATTATGACAGCGGTGAATTGCTGATGCATGGCTATATGAATGAAGAAGCCCTGCAAAAAACCATTGCCACCGGTGAAGCGCATTATTATTCGCGCTCGCGCGAGGCGATATGGCATAAGGGGGCAACCTCCGGCCTGGTGCAAGATATTGTCGAAATGCGTATTGATGATGACCAAGATTGCGTCTGGATGCGGGTGCGCGTTGGCGGCAATGGCGCGAGCTGCCATGTCGGCTATCGCTCTTGTTTTTACCGTTCCCTGCCAACCGGCACGCTGCCCGACAGCCCGGTCGCGCTGACATTTGAGGAAGACAAAAAAGTTTTCGACCCAATCGCGGTTTATGGCGACGCGCCCAATCCAACCAAGCTCTAGGCGTCAGCTGGTTTTGATATAATCGCGCAGCGCTTGAGCTTCAAGCTCGGTCTGGTTGATGCGGAAATTGACCAAATCGCCAATTGATACAATTCCGCATAACATGTCATCATCCATAACCGGCAAATGGCGAAACCGCTTTTCGGTCATGATTTCCATTGCCTCATCGACAGATGTATCCAAGCTGATGCTTTGCGGGCGCGGCGTCATATGACGCGATAGCGGGTCATCGAGAATGGCTGCATCGCCCTCAGCCAAAGCGCGCATAACATCGCGCTCGGTAAAGATGCCCTGACAACCATCACCACCGCCAGCGACAACCAGCGCACCAATTTGGCGGCGCGCCATCACCCGCAAAGCCTCGCGCACTGTCTGATTGCCGTCAATCGCAATCACATCAGCGCCTTTATTGTTCAAAATGGCTTTTATGCTCATGCCTTACCCTTTCCTATCGCTATAGTGCGACAGGCTGCCGCACATGGCAAGCCATAAGAAAGCGCGATTATTTTTTCCAGTCGCCATAATCCACATTGCCCGGCCCGCCGGAAGCCGATAATGGCGGGCGTTCAAACAGGCCAATGGCAAACAAGCCGGTGAAAAATCCGGCCAAATGGGCAACCCAAGCGATATTGGCCGGTTGCCCGTCCGGCGTGGCATAGCCACCCGGCCCCAACAGGCCGAAAATCAGGTTCAGCCCCAGCCAAATAATAATAAACATAATGACCGGACGCCGTTTCGGCACATCACGCAAGGCCAGCAATGGCCGCGCCGCGCGCGCCGCTTGCGGGCTGAGCCAGCGTGTATCGGGAAAGGCAAAACGCGCAGCAGCACCCATCATGCCCGACACGCCGCCCGATGCGCCAATAATCGGTATGAGCCAGTCAGCCCGCGGCGCAACCATGATTTGCCCCAGACCGGCCAGCACAATGCACAGCACGAACAGCAACAAAAACCGCCTCGTTCCCAGCCTTTGTGACACTGGCGCGCCAAAGGCCAACAGCCAAACCATATTCAAAATGCAATGCGACCAGCCGCCATGCAGGAAACTATAGCTGACCAGCGTGACCAGCCCCTGCCCCAGACCGCCGGGCAGACCATTAAGCCCTTCGGCAAAAAACCGCGCCGGAAACAGGCCGAGATGCACCAGAAAAAAGTTTTGCGACCCCGGCCCCGATGTCGCCATCACGAGCTGCACCAGCAAATAAAGCGCACACAGCCATAATATAATGGCCGGAGCGCGCAGCATTGGCTCGCGCGGCGTGGCGGTCTCACTCACTTTTCTGCCCCGGCACGCATCAGAGCAGCCTCTACCAAGGGCAGCCGGTCATTGCCGAAATACATGTCGGTTTCATTGACAAACATGGTCGGTGAGCCAAAGCCGCCGCGCGCAATCAGCTCATCCGTATTGGCGCGCAATTGCCCTTTTATTTCATCACTGCCCACTGCTTCGGCCAGGGCGGCGGCATCCATACCGGCGGCTGCGGCCAAAGCGGCCAGTTCTTCCGGCTGGCTGATATCGCGCAATTCACCCCAATAGGCGTGAAAAGCCAATTTCGAGAATTGCGGCAGGCAATTTTCTTGCAGCGCATAGCAGGCCGCCCGCATCACACCCACGGCGCGCAAAGGAAAGACCGGCGGATTGCCAATCTCAACGCCACAATAAGCCGCCCAATCCTTCAAATCCTTGACATAATAGCGCCCTTTCACCGGATGCGGATTGGCGCGCGCCTCATAGACTGTTTCATTAACCGCATTGAAAACACCACCGACAAGCACAGGCTTCCAGTCAATTTCAACCCGGCAACGCGCCGCCATATCTTCCACCCGCGCAAAGGCCAGATAGGTCCAGGGAGAGGAGATATCGAAGAAAAACTCAAAATGGGTTTGCCCTGACATAATGCCCCCTCATGCGGTTTGCTGCGGCGGCAGAAATGATTGCCCGCGAATATGGTCGGCAATTTTTTCCGCCATCATAATGGTCGGCGCATTGGTATTGCCGCCAATCAGCGTCGGCATCAGCGACGCATCAACCACGCGCAAAGCCTGAAGCCCGTGAACCTGCCCGTTCTCATCCGTCACCGCCATCGGGTCATTGCCCATTTTGCAAGTGCCGACCGGATGATAGAGGGTTTCACCGGTTGCTCTAATCCACCCGTCAAGCTCGTCATCATTGTCGATATTGACATCCGGCCCCGGCTTTAATTCCTCGCCGCGATAAGCGTCAAATGCCGGTTGCATGAAAACGCGCCGCGTTTCGCGGAAGCCATTGCGGATATCAACAACATCCTGCTCCGCCGACAGATAATTCGGATGCATGGCCGGCGCATCATCCGGATTGGCCGATTTCAAGGTCAGATAGCCCCGGCTTTCCGGCCGACAACCATAAACAATGGAAGAAAAGCCGTGGCGTTGGGGAATATCGCTGCGCCCATGCACATCCGGCACGGCGACCGACACATAATGGATTTGCATGTCGGGAATCGCCTTGTCAGGGTGCGATTTGATAAACGCCCCCGCCGCTGTTGGCGGATATGAGGCATCGCCCTTGCCAAACAGCAAATACTGAACACCGGCCAATTGCGTGCGCCACCAGCTTGCCGAACGGTGCAGCGTAACATCTTGCGTGCAGGCAAATTGGCTGACCACGCCAAGATGGTCTTGCAAGTTCTGGCCGACACCGTTCAACTCATGCGTCATGTCAATGCCATGCGGCTTGATATCCTCAACCCGCCCGACACCGCTACGCATCAGGATTTGCGGCGAGTTAATCGCCCCGGCCGATAAAATAACTTCTTTATTGGCGCGCACAGTGAGGTTTTTGCCTTTATGCGACAACACAAGGCCGACCGCTTTTTTGCCGTCAAAAATGATTTTATCGACGGTGATATCGGTCTGCGTATGCAGGTTTTGCCGCGTCAGCGCCGGATGCAGATAGGCACGCGCCGCGCTGCATCTTTTGGAGCCACGAATAGTGTGTTCATAGCGCGAAAAGCCTTCCTGCTGGCGGCCATTGAAATCATGGGTCAACGGAAATCCGGCCTGCTCACCGGCCTCGACAAACACATCGAGCAAAGTGTCATTTTCACGGTCGGATTTTTTCACCGAAAGCGGCCCATCCTGACCGTGATAGGCATCGTCGCCCTCGCCCTCGAAATTTTCCGCCTTTTTGAAATAGGGCAGCACGCTTTCATATGACCAGCCCTTATTGCCAAGCTGGCTCCAATGGTCGTAATCCCAAGCATTGCCGCGAATATAAACCATTGCATTGATAGAGGAGGAGCCGCCCCAGCCGCGCCCGCGCGGCCAATACATTCGCCGCCCGCCCATATTTTCTTCCGCCTCGGTTTCAAAGCCGTAATTATTGTCGTTTTTCTCCGGCACAAGTTGGGAATAGCCCGCCGGCATATGGATGAACAAGTTTTTATCGCGCGGGCCAGCCTCCAGCAACAAGACTGTGTGCTTGGCGTCCTCGCTCAGCCGATTGGCCAAAACACAACCGGCACTGCCCGCACCGACAATAACATAATCCGCAGTTTCAATCATTTTTATGCTCCTTCAATTGGGCGGCATAAAGCTGCCAGTTTTCGACATAATGCGTGGCCGAGGCAATCATGATTTTCTCATTGGCATCGTCCAACTCACGGACAATTTTACCGGGCATGCCCAGCACCATGGAATTATCCGGTATTTCCTTCCCTTCGCCGACCAGCGCATGTGCGCCTATCAGGCAATTGCGGCCGATTTTTGCGCCATTGAGAATGGTCGCGCCAATGCCGACAAGCGAATTATCGCCAATGGTGCAGCCATGCAACATCGCCTGATGGCCAATTGTCACATTGCGCCCCAGCGTCAGCGGACAGCCCGGGTCAGTATGCATAACCGCCCCGTCCTGCACATTGGAGTTTTCGCCGATAATAATGGGTTCATTGTCACCGCGCAGCACGGCGGCGAACCAAATACTGGCATTTTCATGCAAGATAATGGAGCCAATCACCTGAGCATCGGGCGCGACCCAATAATTGCCGGTCGCGGGAAATTCCGGTGTTCTGTCTCCAAGAGTGTAAATCGGCATGTTCCCTCCCCCCGATTAACGTGCTAGCTGTTGTGACTGGATGCATCGTAAACCGAAATGGGCCTGTGTCGAGTAGGAAACATGTTGAAACGCATTTTGTCGCGCGCCATACCTGAGCATGAATGGCCGGTCTGGATTTTACCGGCCACGCTTTTCGCCGCGATTTTATCCTGTTCGCTTTTGGTCAGCTTTATCTATTTCGGCCCCGGCCTTGATATTATTCGCGGCGCATCCTATTTGCCGTCATCATCTTCCGACCGCGTGCGGGTTGAGGTGGGCGGCACTTTATTTGCCATTCCGGCGCATTATACACGCTCGCGCCGGGCGCGCCGCGCCGGTCTGATGGAGCATATTGACCTGCAAGCCCTTGGCCCTGAACTCGTGCCATACCGGCAAGATTTGGCGGCTGATTTTTTAAGCACGGATGAAACCTCCGCGCTGATTAT
>Ga0213866_10000795_pt1 | contig 24524 bp, 16 predicted proteins | sample PICome_11_FD_160079 | JGI IMG/M metagenome (GOLD analysis project Ga0213866, IMG submission 160079) | Coastal seawater microbial communities near Pivers Island, North Carolina, United States - PICO284 | ecosystem: Environmental > Aquatic > Marine > Coastal | place: USA: North Carolina...
GCCGTTGTCATCGGGTGCGGCGAAGAGGCCGGCGGTGATGATGATGTCGTCGATGCCGCCGTAGGCGAGGATGACTTGTTCGAGCATGGCGCGGCAGGCGGCGCGGTCGGTCATGTCGATGCCCAGTCCGATGGCGGGGCCGCAGCCGGAGATGCCGGTGCCCGCGACGCCGATGCCGACGCCGTACTGGTCGGTGATTTCCTTGGCGGTTTCCTCGGCGCCCTCGAGGGCGAGGTCGGCCGCGACGACATGCGCGTCCTCGGGCATCAGGCGGTGGGCGGTGGCACGACCGATGCCGGACCCGCCGCCTACGACCACGGAGATGTGGCCGGCCAGGGGCTTGTCGGGGGGCATCCGCTGGAGCTTGGCCTCTTCGAGCAGCCAGTACTCGATGTCGAAGGCCTCCTGCTGGGGCAGGGCGATGTAGCCGCCGATGGCCTCGGCACCGCGCATCACTTCGACCGCACAGTTGTAGAACTCGGCGGTGACGCGGGATTCGGACTTGTTCTTGCCCCAGGCGACCATGCCGACGCCAGGGATGAGCACGACCGTCGGGTTGGGCTGCCGCATCGCCGGGCTGTTGTCGTGCTTGCAGTTTTCGTAGTACGCGGAGTAGTCGGCGACGTACTTCTCGATCGCGGCTTCGATCATGGCCTTGAGGCCGTCGAGATCGCCCGAGGCGGGGTCCCAATCGACGAAGAGCGGTTTGATCTTGGTGCGGAGGAAGTGGTCGGGGCAGGAGGTGCCCAGGTCGGCGAGGCGTGCGGCGTCGTTGGAGTTGACGAAGCGGAGGATCTTGTCGTCCGCCTGGACGGTGCCGATCATGCGTTTGTGCGTCGAGACCTTGCCACGCAACCAGGGCAGGAGCTTGATTAGGACGGCGTTGCGTTCTTCTTCACTCAGGGACTGGTACTTCGCGCCGCCGAAGGTGTCTTCGCCTTTGTCGCGTTCTTCGATGTATTCGGCGGCTTTGTTGATCAGGTCTAGCGAGAGGTCGTAGCACTCGGTGTCGTCGTCGGCCCAGTTGATCAGGCCGTGCTGGCCCATGATCGCGCCCTTGGCGTTGGGGTGCTCGGCGCAGCCTTTTTCGAGGGCCAGGCCCAGCTCGAAGCCGGGGCGCATCCAGGGCAGCCAGAACAGGTCGTCGCCGAAGATCTCTTTCATGACCTCGGGGCCGTTGGCGCTGGCGGCGACGGAGATCAGCGAGTTGGGGTGCGTGTGGTCAACGAACTTGTGCGGCACGAAGGCGTGCAGGGGGGTGTCGATGGACGACGCGCGCGGGTTGAGGTTGTAGGTGCAGTGGCGGTAGAGGGCGACCATCTCGTCTTCGGCGGGAGTCTTGATGCCGTTGTTGGGCATGTTGGCGTAGACGGTTTTGAGCTGGTTGAGCTTGCTCATCTCGAGCGCGGCGAAGTTAGCGCGCTTGGAGGTGCGCAGGTCGCCTCCCGAGCCCTTGACCCAGAGGACCTCGGTGGTCTCACCAGTGAGCGGATCGGTTTCTTCGATCTTGGAAGAGGTGTTGCCGCCGCCGGTGTTGGTGACGCGCTGGTCTTCGCCGAGCTTGTTAGAGCGGTAGGTGAGCCGGTCCAGGCCGTTGGTGAGCTTGGCGGCCTCGCCATCGTTCCAGTAGCGGGTGACGTGCTTGAGTTCGGTTTGGGTCGACATAGTGGGGGCTTCCTTCGGCCGGGGGCGAGGTCATTCGTGATTCGATAGGCGATAAATATAACATAAATTGCAAGTCAAACGCAAAATTCTGAGGCTAGATTTGGCTTTATGTGGTTTCTGTGTATGATTGTCGTTGGGATATGGCGTGATTACCACGTTTCAGACCCAAGACCCAAAGATCAGATCCAGACCCAGCAGGACCGAATGATGATGCCAGCCCACCGCCAGAACCTGATCCTCGAACGGCTTGAGCGGCAGTCGATGGTGCGCGTGGCCGAGTTGTCGCGTGAGTTTGGGGTCACGACGGAAACGATTCGGCGAGACCTTGAGCAGCTCAGTGATGGGGGCCTCGTCTCTCGTACGCATGGTGGTGCGGTCGCGACCGAAGCGCTGCACCACGACAGGCCGTTCCGTGATCGCAGCACGCAACGGCTCGACGAAAAGCGGGCGATTGCACGCGCGGTCGTCGAGGATATTCAGCCTGGCGAAATCCTTGGTCTTGATGCCAGTTCGACCAGCACGGTGCTTGCGGACCTGCTGCCTGATGTCGCGATCACGGTGGTGACGAATTCTGCGGCGATCATCCAGTCGCTGGGCAGTCGGCCGAACGTGACGATCATTGCGACCGGCGGCGTGCTCGATCCGCAGACGATGGCTTTTGCCGGGACGATCGCAGAGAGTACGATCAAGCGGTTTACGTTTGATCGGCTGTTTATCTCTTGCCGAGGTATCGATCCCAACCGCGGCGTCGGTGAGGCGAGCGACGAGTTGGCTCGGCTTAAGCAGTGCATGATCGAGGCGGCCAACACGGTCTATGTCTTGGCGGATCACACGAAGTTTGATCGCCGTCCCGCTTTTCAGTGTGCTTCATGGGACGAGGTCGGCAAGCTGGTCACCGACACTGGCGCGCCGAAGCAGGCCGTCGATTCGATCGCGGCAGCGGGGCGGGCTCAGGTCATTACTGCGTCGGCCTAGTCGAGCTTGATCTCGCCAAACTGTTTCTCATGCGCCTGAACGATCTGGACCAGCATGCCTGCCATGCGCTTGGCGGTCGTGTAGTTCATCACCAGGCGGTTGTCGATCGTGAAGTTCATCGTTGTCTCGCCGCTGGCCTGGTCTTTGGTTGCGACGTTGACGCCGAGGTCGACGATGACCTCGTGCTGGTTGGCGTGTTGGCGGAAGGCGTTCGCGTAGGTGGTGGTCATCCGGGCGTCGTTGAGGTTGACTTTGGGCTGGTCGGCCATGGGTGTCTTTTCTTTCTTTTGAAATACTGGAAATTGGTTCGTTAGGGAGGCTTTGCGCCTCCCCCTAAACAGGGGGTTTGAAAATCAGAGTTCCGCGATGGCTTTGTATTCGTCTTTGAGTGCGCCGTAGAGGCGTTGGAACTGGCCGTGGTAGCGGGTGTACTCGTTGGCGGTCTTGCGGACGGGCTTGATGATCTGCACGTCGCGGATCGCGGCTTTGCATGCGGCGGGCACGCTGGGCCAGGTCTTGACGCCGACGCCCGCGAGTAGTGCCGCGCCGTAGGCCGGGCCTTCGTCGGCGTTGATGAGCGCGACCTGCTTGCCGTAGATGTCGGCCTGGAGCTGTCGCCAGAATCCGCTCTTTGCGCCGCCGCCGGACAGGCGGGCCTTCGTAACCTTGACACCCATCTCTTCGAAGATGACCAGTTGGTCCTTCATGCCGAAGGTCACACCTTCGAGGACGGATCGGATGATGGCCGCGCGGTCGGTACGAGAGGTCAGGCCGATGAAGGCGCCGCGTGCATCGGGGTCGGGGTAGGGGCAGCGTTCGCCGGTGAGGTAGGGCAGGAAGAAGAGGCCCTCGCAGCCGACGGGGGCCTTGGAGGCTTTGCGGGTGAGCAGGTCGTAGGGGTCGGCGTTGCGCTTGGCCGCTTCGTCGACTTCTTGCTGGCCCAGTTGATTTTTGAACCACTGCAGCGAGCCGGCGGCGGAGAGCATGCATCCGAAGACGCACCACTGACCCTTCACTGCGGAACACATGGTGTGGACACGGCCCTGTGGGTCGTAGGCGGGTTCGGAGGCGTGTGCGAAAACGACGCCGGAGGTGCCAAGGGTGGCGCTGACGATGCCTGACTTTACGACCCCGTTGCCGACCGCGCCGCAGGCCTGGTCGCCGCCGCCGCCGACGACGGGGGTGCCTTCTGCGAGGCCCAGGTGCCTTGCTCCTAAAGCGTGCAGGTGGCCGGTGACTTCGTGTGATTCGTAGCAGGGTGGCATCAGCTCGGGGTCGAGCTTGAGCTTCTTCATCAGCGTCTTGTTCCACGCGCGCTTCTTGACATCCAGGAGCAGCGTGCCCGAGGCATCGGAGACTTCGGTCGCGTGCACGCCGGTCATACACAAGCGGATGTAGTCCTTGGGCAGAAGGACGCGCTTCGTCTGTTTGTAGACCTTGGGCTCGTTGTCACGGACCCAGAGGATCTTGGGCGCGGTGAAGCCGGTGAGCGCGGGGTTGCCGACCATGTTGATCAGCCTGCGTCGTCCGCCTGCGGCCTTTTCGATATCGTCGCACTGCTTGGCGGTGCGCTGGTCGTTCCAGAGCAGGGCGGGGCGGAGGACGTTTTCGTCTGCGTCCAGGAAGACCGAGCCGTGCATTTGGCCGGAGAGCCCGACGCCGATGACGTCTTCTTTCTTCGCGCCGGCTTCTCGGAGCACGGCACGCACGGCCTTGCCGGTCGCGGCCCACCACATGGCGGGGTCCTGCTCAGACCAGCCGGGTTTGGGCGATGAGATGGTGTGTGGGGCGGTCGCGGTTGCGACGACACTGCCGCGCGTGTTGCACAGCAGGGTTTTGGTGCCGGAGGTGCCGATGTCGATGCCGAGCAGCAGGGCCATGCTTCATTCCTGTATTGAGGTCGGGTTCTGCGAACGCAGAGTCTACCTCAATACAGCGGCTCGATCGCGCCTGAATGGCTACGGCGCGACGACTTCGAGCACGCCACGCATGGAGGTGTAGTGGCCGGGGAACGTGCAGACGTATTCGTAGCTGCCTGGCTTGGTCGGGGCGAAGAATCGGAGGGTGTCGGACGTGCCCGGGCCGGTCATCTTCGTGAAGTGAAGCACGGCGTCCGAGTCCTTCGGGACGTAACCGATCGCCGCGGCGGCGTTGGGGTCTGCGCTCATCGCGATGCCGATCTCCTGTGCGCGACCGGGCAGTGTGATGACGAGGTTATGCTCCATCGTGTCGGGGTTGACCAAAGTCAGTTCGACGGGTCTGCCGGCGGGGACGGTGAGCTTGTCCTTGTCGTATTTCATCTGCCCGGGGATGGCCGCGATGGTCAGCGAGGTGAGCGCAAACGCCTCGATGCCATCCGGCTTGATTGCCTCGGGTAGCGCATTGATTGCGCGGATGGCTGCAAAACGCAGGTCTGTGGCATCGGACTCCTTGGCGAGGCCGAGCAGCATCGCTGCGTTGTCGATCGTGACACTGTCCGCGGGCAGGTATTGGATCGCATCGATCGCGGCGATGGTAGCGGCGAGCGGGGCGTCCTTGCTGCTTTGCTGGATAACGGGTGCGGCCCATTTTTGTAGTACCGACGCATCCGTTATCAGCCCAAGGCTCTCGTATGCGATCGCGCTGTTCCCCAGTTCGGTCAAGACGGCTTCGGGGGCCGACGACATAACCATCGCGGCGGCGGCAGCGCGGCGCAGGCTGTCGAGGCCTCCGCCCAGTGCCATCTCTTTGAGCCGGGGCGTTTGAGCGTTGAGTTCGTTGGTCTTCCACCCGACCAGCTTGTCCATCAACGCAAGGCGCTTGGCTAGAGTCCGTGGGTTCATCGCTTCGGTCAGGTTCAGCAGGGCGACGAGCGGGCCCCGGCCGTTGGCTTGAGCGAGTTGTCCAAGGACTTCATCGATCTTGTCGTCCGGCAGGTCGGTGCGTTCCAACAAGATCGTGCAAGTCAGCGCATTGCGTTGCTGGTTGAGCAGTTCGGTGAGTGACATGCGGCGCAGGCGGTTGGCCTTGCTGTCGGCCTGGATCGGCTCGCCATAGGTCAGCAGCGTTGCCATCGCGCCTTGGTAGGTCGCCCGCATCGCGTCGGTCATCTCGTAGGGTTCGACGAGTTGAGCAACGCCTGCGGCGCGCCGGCTAGGCATCGCGAGGCACGCGGTGAGTGCCGCGTAGCGCACGGTCATCTCGTTGTCTTCGGCCAGGCGGGTCAGCAGGCCGATGGGGTCGGAGGTGTGCTCGGCGAGGTCGCCGATGGTGCGCGCGGCGAGCGCCCGCATCGTGGGGTTGTCCGATGCTGCGGCCTCCTTGATCAGTGTGTCGGCGTGGATGTCCAGTGCGCGGCGGATCATGAGAGCTTCGTAGACACGCTGCTCACGTGCATCGCCTTCGGCGATGTCCACCCATTTGTTGAGTTGTGGCACAACGGCGTAGGGGCCTTGTTGGCCGAGCAGCCAGCGTGCGTCGGCGGCCTTGGCCCGGTCTTGCCCGCCGAGTTGCGCGATTAGAGTGGGCGTATCGGCCGGCGTGGGTGCGGATGCGCCGCGCAAATTCTCGTAGACGCCAAGCAGTGTGTCGGCGGGGCTGGCCTGTCGTTTGGGTGTGTAGAAGTCGATCTTGTCATCGCCTTCGAAGTTCAGGTAGGTCCAGTCTTCGTCCGGGTCTTCGTCCGGACCAGGCAGCGGTTCGATGATCAGGATCTTGCTGTACTTGGGCAGTTGGGCGGTGATGTATTTCTGCAGGGCGGCCGCGGCGGGGTACTCGATGCTGGAGACGTTACCTGCGTGATCGATCGACAGGACCAAGGTGGGCTTGCCGCCTTCCGGTGCGGCCGCGTTTGCGCTGTAGCGGATGGGTGACTTGTCGAGGATGACCACGGATTCCTCAGCGCCCGAGATCGCGGACTCGCAGATGACCGCTTTGCCGCCGGTGGCGGAGAGGATCGCGGCATCCAGTGTGGACGCCAGGCCGAGCTCGTCGGACCAGAGCCCGCCGGTGTAATAGACCGGGCCGGTTTTTGTTTCGGCGTGTTCCTTGTGGTCCGTGGGCTTGTGGGAATCGGTGTTCCCAGGTTGTGCATCGGCCGCGGGGGCCGGGTTGGTCGGCGCGTGTTTAAAGGCCGAGGCGAAAAGCAGTGCCGCGGCAATCGACACGCAGAGGATCGCGAAACTCAGGATCAGGCGCGGGGCGGGTGTCTTGGAGGCAGATTCGGCTGGCATGTCGGGCGTGCTCCGGGGTGGTTCAACGGCCAAACAGGATAACGCGGCGGGTGGAATAGTGGCGTGGGGTCGCGTGTTAGACTAGCTGGCGGGCGGTTGGCGTTGTGGTTTGGCCGGCCCGGTCTTTGGTTTCATCCGTCGGGGTTTGCATGTCCACCATCCTGCTTCTGATCTTGGGTCTTTACGTCGCGTTCGGGTTCTTGGTTGGCCTGGGCTTTGTGCTGCGTGGGGTCAACCGTGTGGACCCCGTGGCGGCCGATTCGCCGTGGGTGTTTCGCGTGGTGATTTTGCCGGGGTGTGTTGGGCTTTGGCCGGTGGTGTTGTGGAAATGGGTTCGAGCCGGGAAGGGGGAGGCATGACGTCGGCACAGCGGAAAGTGCACATCTTGCTCTGGCTGGTGTTGGGCCCGCTCGCGGGGCTCGGGCTGATGTTGGCATTGGATTGGCGTCCTGCGCAGCCTGTGCAGGATGGGCCGCTGCCGGGGCTTGAAGGGCAATCGCGCGAATCCGCGATTGAGCAGGGGGTGTCGCCATGAGCGTGAGCTACACCTGGGTCCAGTGGAACAAACACAAGCGTGTGTACGACGGGGTGCTGCTGATCGGCGTCGTGTTGTTCATCGCGGCGTACATCGGCGTGAGCGTTGCAACGACTCCGCAGGAGCAGGCGACCAGCCCGCTGATCCTGCTCATCCGTGCGACGGGGTCGTGCGCGATTTTGATGCTGCACCTGATCCTCGCGATCGGGCCGTTGGCTCGGCTGTATCCCAACAAGTTCGCGCCGCTGCTCTACAACCGCAGGCACTTCGGGGTCACGATGTTCTTCGTCGGGTTCGTCCACGGTGCGCTCGTTCTGCTCTGGTACGGCAGCTTCGGTGTCGTCGACCCCATCACCGCGATGTTCGCGATGAACCCGCGCTACGATTCGTGGGTCGGCTTCCCTTTCGAAGTCTTCGGCATCGCGGCACTGACGATCCTGTTCTTCATGGCGGCGACGAGCCACGACTTCTGGCTCAAGAACCTCTCACCACGCTGGTGGAAGACGCTGCACATGGGTGTGTATGTCGCGTATGTGTTGCTTGTGTTCCACGTCGCGCTGGGCGCGGTCCAGGCGGAGGGCAGTGCGGTCTATCCGCTATTGATTGGCAGCGGGGTGGTGGTGCTGATGGTGTTGCATCTGGTTGCGGGGGGGCGAGAGGTGAAGGCCGACGCGTCGGCATCGGCGAAGCCTGCAAGCGGCTGGATGGATGTCGCGTTGGTCGATGAGATCCCGGCCGATCGTGCGAAAGTTGTGCGAATCAAAGGCTGCGACCGTGTCGCGGTGTTTCGACATGGAGATAACGGCGAGAAGCTGTCGGCGGTTGCGAGCGTCTGTGCCCACCAAGGCGGGCCACTCGGTGAGGGCAAGGTCGTCGATGGTTGCATCACGTGTCCCTGGCACGGCTACCAGTACAAACCCGAGGATGGCCAGTCTCCGCCGCCGTACACTGAGAAGATCCCGACGTATGAGCTTCGCATCGAGGGCGAGCGTGTGATGCTCAACCCCGATCCGCTTGCGCCCGGTACGCCGGTCGAGCCCGCGAGGATTGGAGGTACCAGCGATGGCTGACTACGAAAAGGACCCGTTCTACGTCGGATACCTACCACTGCCCTCGTCGATCCGGCAGTTCATCGTGCCCTGGCTGGTCGGCAACCTCGTGCTCGCGATCGGTATTGCGGTAGTTGTCGCTGCCACTCATCGCGAGCCGGGGGATGGGAGTTGGGATATCTCCTCCGTAATTGTTGCTGAGGGGCAGCTAGTTGTCGAGCCATATCCAATGCTTGTTACAACTGAGGGTACTTATTTACTCGTTGAGCAAGGCAAAGTTGGTGCTCAAAAAAGGGTTGCAGACTTGTACCCTGAATACTACTACGCAGTATCTGGTTACTTGGTCGAACGTGAAGGTCGTAAGGTCATCGAGATTGATGGATCGCTTGAAGAGCCCTTCGAGATGTTGCTGATTGACAGGGCGGATGACAGCATCCTTTCTAAGCAATTTAAAGAAGACCTCGGCACCCACACCCTCCGCGGCGAGATCGTGGACCCCAAGTGCTACCTCGGCGTGATGCAGCCGGGCGACGGCAAGACACACAAGGTCTGCGCGACGCTGTGCATCAAGGGCGGCATCCCGCCGATGCTGCTCGTCCGCGATCGTGATGGCAACACCGCGGCCTACCTGCTCACCGACGCCGAGGGCAACGCCTTCCCCGAATCGCACCACGAATACATCGCCGACCCGATCGAAGTCACCGGCAAGGTGCTGCGCGACGGCGACCTGCTGATCTTGCGGGCCGGCCTCGATTCCATTAAACGCCTGGAGTCGCGTTGATCCGCGCAGGCTTAAGCAACCACCCACGGGTGCGAAAACACCGCCTCAAAGCCCCTCCCGTGGGGTTGAATCTGTGGCATGATGGAATATCACGGCCCCGCTGTGGATTAGGCCGATACTGGACGTGTGGACTTGCGAAACTGCTGGCTGTCCGCGAAAATTGAGCCCTGACCATGACCTGAGGGGAAGGCGCATGCCCGATCCGATGCCTGTTTCCGAAAACAACGCCACCAATCTGCAGACCGTGCCCTGGAGCACCGGACCGCTCGCGCAGCTGATGACCCAGCTCAGCGATTTGGTGCGCCTCCTCGACGAGACGCAGTACAACGCGAGACCCGAGTCGACCAAGTGCGGCGCGATCGGCGGGCACGTCCGCCACACGATCGATCACCTGGTCGCCTGGCTAGGCGGGATCGATCACGGCACGGTCAACTACGACGACCGTCAGCGAGACACCACGATCGAGCACGACCCCGTCGCAGCCCTGCATGAGATCAAGCGTTACACCGCGCAGCTGGCCGATGTCAGTGACGAGCAGCTCGCCGACCCGGTCAACGTCCTGACCAGCATGACGAGCTGCGGCTCGCTTGTTTCGCTGCCCTCGACCCACGCCCGTGAGCTGGCGTTCGTCTTCAGCCACACCATCCACCACAACGCGATCATCGGCACCATCGCCAGAGCCCTGGGCGTCGACCTGCCCGCCAACTTCGGCATGGCGCCTTCCACCATCGCGTACCGGAACCAGAGCGGATGTGCACGGTAACCATCGTGCCCTTAGCCGAGAAGGGCGACGCGTTTCGCATGGCGGCAAGCCGTGACGAACAGCACGGCCGCGCCCCGGCACTGCCCCCGCAACACCGACAGATCAACGGCACCCAGACCCTGATGCCGATCGACCCGGCTTCCGAGGGCACCTGGGTCGGCGTCAACGAGCACGGCCTTGCGATTACGCTGCTGAACTACAACCTGGCCGAGCCGCCGACCGGCCGAGATCGCAGCCGCGGCACGGTGATCCCGCACCTGCTCACCGCGAGCAGCGTGGATGAAGTGCTCGCACTGGCGCAGGCAATCGAGCGCGAGCGGATGAAGCCGTTTCGTCTGCTTGCTTGCGACGGCAGCACGCTGCTGCTTTGGCGCAGCACAGAGCCGATAGAAAAGAGTGAGCGATCGGCATGGACGGGCGAGCCGGTGATGTTCACCTCTTCCGGCCTGGGTGACCACCTTGTCGAGGGGCCGAGGCGTGAGCTCTTTGAGGGTTGGTTCGGTCAGGATGCCGACACGCATGCGGACGAACAGCTCGCGTTTCACCGTCACCAATGGCCAGGCCGCGAGCACCTGAGCGTCTGCATGCACCGTGAGGACGCACGCACCGTCAGCTACACGACTGTCGATGTCATGGGCGATCGCATGGACATGATGTATCACCCCGACCGCCCGGACCTCGAAGCGGACGACGTGACCGCCACCCTCCAACGCCGGCTGGTTCAGCGGTGAGTGAAGAAGACAGGCAACACGACAACGCCCCGACGCGCCGCCGATGGCTGCCGCGCTGGTGGCAGGTCTACCTGCTGCTGCTGATCGCATCCTTCCTTGTGCAACTGCGCGGTGAATCCCCCAAGCCGCTGCCTGCGGGCTACGAATCGATCGAGCTGGCGACCCAGCGGCGCGCCGGCCCGGTTGAACAGCTCGGCACAACCACCGATTCAGAACGCCGTATCACCGTCACGCCCGACAAGGTCACGCTCGCCTATCAGGACGTGGGCGAGAAAGACGCACCGGCCATCGTGCTCTTGCATGGCAGCCCCGGTAACGGCGGCGACTTCAATCTCACCGACAATGCGCTGATTCCCACGCTTGTCGCGCAGGGCTACCGCGTGATCGCGCCCGACCTGCCGGGCTTTGGGTACTCCGACCCCTACGTGCCGGACTACTCCAACCGGGCTCACGCGCGCTATGTCAGCGACCTGCTCGACCGGCTCGGCATCGACGAGGCTCACATCCTCGGCTGGTCGATGGGCGGCGGCGTCGCGATCCAGCTCTATGACCTGGCCCCCCACCGTGTCCGAACGATCACCATGCTCGCAGCGATTGGTGTCCAGTCGGCCGAGGGCAGCGGCGACTACTACTTCGAGCATCTTAAATACGGCATCGGCTACGGCCTGCTCGTCGGCGGCTTCGAGTTCATCCCGCACTTTGGTTTTCTCGGGCCACGCACCTTCCGGCACGCCTGGCTGCGCAACTTCTGGGACACCGACCAACGCCCCAACCGCGCGATCCTCGAGCGCTATGACAAGCCGATGCTCATCATCCACGGCGAGGCCGACCCGCCGCTGCTCACCCCTGTGCGCGTCGCCTACGAGCATCACGAGATCGTCGAACATAGCGAACTGGTCGTCTACGCCCATGACGATTTCGAAAACGCGTTCTACAACCACGCGATGGTCTTTACTGAGAACGGCAACCAACGCGTCACCGATGCGCTGCTGCCTTTCCTCGAGAAACACCGCGCGCCCGGTACACCGCCTAAGCGTTCGACACTCGACCGCGGCGGGGGGATGCAGGAGCAGACGCTCAAGCTGCCGGGCAATTTTGAGCTGCGCAAGACGATGAGCCCGTGGACGAAGATCGGCGTGATCATGCTCGGCACGTTCACGCTCGAGGACCCGACATCGATCGCGGTGGGCCTGTTCATCAAGGCCGGGCAGATCGATCCATTTGTCGGCGCATTTGCGGTGCTGATCGGCATCTTCCTGGGCGACTTCGGGCTATATCTGATCGGGTTTGTGGCTGGGCGTAGCGCGCTGCGTTGGCGGCCGATCGCGGCCTGGGTGCCGACGCGCCATGTTGAGTCGTTGGGCGCGTGGTTCGATGACAAGGGTTGGAAGGCCGTGCTCGCCAGCCGGTTTATTCCCGGTTCGCGTCTACCGTTGTACATCGCCGCGGGCGTGACGGGCAACAAGCCCGGCCGCTTCATGCTCTGGACGTTCATGGCCGTGTGCATTTGGGCACCGGTGATCCTCTTCAGCGTTGTGCTGCTTGGCGAGGCCGCGCGGTCGCCGTTCCAGACGCTTCTCGACTTCGGCGGTTGGCCCGCGTTTGTCGGCGTCGTGCTGGTGCTCATGGTCTTGATGAATATCCTGCTCTCGCTCGTCACGCGCGAGGGGCGACGCAAACTCGTGATCCGCCTGCGCAAGCAGGTTCGCTACGAGTATTGGCCGGGGTGGAAGTTCTACCTGCCCCTCGTGCCGTACTGGTTCTGGCTCGCGATCAAGCACCGCTCGCTGACGGTTTGGACCCTGGCCAACCCGTGCATGCCCGACGGCGGGGTGGTCGGCGAATCAAAGAGCGAGATCCTCTCGCAGGTCGATGATCCTGCCGTCCTAAAGTACGCGCTGGTCGCCGCCGATGACGAGGCTTCGGATCGTGCGGAGACGGCCAAACGCATCCTCTCCGAACGCGGCTGGGCCTACCCGATCATCCTCAAGCCCGACGCCGCGCAGCGCGGGGCCGGCGTCAAGCGGATCGACAGCGATAAAGAACTCGCCGAGTGGTTTACGCTCTGCGAAGGCCCCGCCCAGCTCCAGCAGTACCACCCCGGGCCCTGCGAGGCTGGCATCTTCTACACACGCATGCCGGATGAAGAACGCGGCCGCATCTTCTCCATCACAGACAAGGTCTTCCCCGTCCTCGTCGGCGACGGCGAATCGAATCTCGAGGAACTGATCTGGCGGCACCCGCGTTTCCGCTTCCAACACGATGTGTTCCACATCCGCTGGGCCGACGACTTGGAACGTGTGCTCGAAAAAGGCGAAGAGCTGAGGCTCGCCGAGGCAGGCAATCACTGTCAGGGCACACTGTTCCAGGACGGTGCGCACCTGATCACGCCGCAGCTTGAACAACGCGTCGACGAACTCGCCAAGAACCTCGAAGGCTTCTATTTCGGCCGGCTGGACATCCGCTACACCGTTGAGGCTTCGCTCAAACGCGGCGAGGGGATCGCCCTGATCGAGATCAACGGCGTCACCAGCGAGTCCACCAACCTCTACGACCCGACCTGGTCACTTTGGAAGGCCCACGCCGTCCTGCGCGACCAGTGGGCGACCTGCTTTGCCATCGGCAACGCCATCCGCCACCGCGACGGCATCAAACCGAAGTCGGGTTGGCGTCTCTTCCGCGACATCCTCCGCTACTACCGCGGTCGGCACATCGCAACGGTATCAGACTGATTGCTTCTGGTGATACTGCAGATAGGCCTCGCCGGTCTCTGCCCCGAGGTACTTCTTCATCACGCGTTCGTCGATGCTTGGCACATCAATCAGGATCAGGCCATCGAGGACGTTGCCGAAATCCGGGTCGACGTTGAAGCCCATGAGTTGGCCGTTGAGCTTGAGGTACTGCTTGAGCAGGATGGGGATGGGCTTGCCGTCGGCCTCGAGCTCTTTGATCAACTCGTTGCACTCCTCCATCGAGCCGGCGACGGTGGAGAAGGCGCGGCGGTCGAACTGGCGGACTTCTTTGCGTTTCATCGGGTTGCGCGGGGAGATGAGCTTGGCGAGGTCCGGCAGGAACTTGTGCAGCGTGAGGAAGGCGGTGAGCAGGTGCTTGCTCATCGAGGAGTACTCGGCGGAGATCGAGACCGGGCCGAACAGCCGCCGGTAGCGCGGGTTCTTGCACAGGTACGCGCCGATGCCTTTCCATAGCAGCATGAGCGGGGCGTAGCTGCGCTGGTAGTCGAGCGCGACCCACGATCGGCCGAGTTCGAGCGCGGGGTCGATCTGCTGCAGCAGGTTCTTGCGGAACTTAAAGAGCGTGTTGGTGTAGAGCCCGTCCTTGCCGAATTGGGGAAGGATCTCATCGGTCGGGCCTAGCCGGTAGCCGCCGACGACCTCGTGCTTCTCGGTGTTCCAGACGACGAGTTGCAGGTAGTAGTCGTCGAAGCGGTCGATGTCGGTTTCTAATCCTGTGCCCTCGCCGACGTCACGGAAGGTCAGCTCGCGCAGTCGGCCCAGCTCGCGCATCAGGCCCGGAGCCTGGGGCTTGCGCATGTAGAAGACGTCGAACTCGCCCTGGGTCAGCAGGTGCTGGTCTTCGGGCAGGTCGGTGATTTCGTCGATGAGCGTCTGCTTGGGGGTCGGCGCAACGACCTCGACTGCCTCGGGAGTGGGCTCGTGGTCGTGAGCCTTGTCCTTCTGCGGCTTGAGCAGGTAGGTCCGCACGCGGAGGTAGTCGTTGAGGTTGTTCGGGTCGTCGAAGCGGGAGAGGCGGTCGCTGCTGATCGGCGCGCCGATGCGGACGGTGACCGGGGCGTTGCGTTTGCGCAGCATCTCGGTGGGCAGCATGACCGTGCGCAGGCGCGGGTGGATCAGTCCGGCCACGTGGAAGAGCCTGCTGTTCTGGCCGTCGAAGAAGATCGGTACGACGGTCGCGCCGGTGCGTTGGATAATCTTCGCGGTCATCGGGTTCCAGGGCGGGTCCACGACCGCGCGCTTGCGGAGCTTGAGGTGCGAGACCTCGCCGGCCGGGAAGGCGCCCAAAAGGTGCCCGTTGCGGACCCACTTCATCGCGTTGCGGGTCGGGCCGATGTTCCGGCCGACCGCGCCCTTGCCCTCGAACGCATCAACAAAGAAGAAGCTGTCGCGCAGGTCGGGGATCATCGACAGCAGGTTGTTGGCCAGCAGTTTGGCGTCCGGGCGGATCTTGCGCAGCATGGAGCAGAGGATCAGCCCCTCGATCCCGCCGAAGGGGTGGTTGGCGACTACGACGACCGGGCCCTCTTTGGGGATTCGCTCGAGTTGTTCGGGGACCGTGTCGACCTCGATGCCCAGCGCGGTGAGCGTTTTTTCTGAGAAATGCCTGTCGTCATCCTTCCAGGACTGGATCTCTTCGTAGATCGCGTTCATGGCCGGGAAGCGCAGCGCGCGCTCGACGATCGGGCGCGAGGCCCAGAGCATCGTGTCGCGGATCGGGCGGTTGCGTTTGACCTTGATCTGGAAGGGCTTGGTCGACATGGTTGGGCGGTGGCAGGCTCCCGCGGTTCCCTCGGGAAGAAATTGAAGGGTGAAGAAGTAGTTTACCATGAGCGGCGTGTCGGCTACGGCTGACAGGCGCCCCGGATTCCCAGCCCAGAGAACCCCTGAAATGCCCGCCGACGCCGCGATGACGCTGACTCAACACCTGGCCGCACTCGGCGTCTTCGCCATGGTGGTGCTGGTGATGGTGCTGGTGGGGCGGCGGCACGACAAGGCCACGCGCCGGGTCGCCGCGGCGTTCGGCTTCGGCGTCTGGCTGCTCTCGGCGGTCTACTACACGCTGCCGGCCAACCTCGAGCCGGACAAGAGCCTGCCGATCCAGGCCTGTGATTTGCTCGTGCTGCTCGCGCCGCTGGTGCTCGCCATGCCCAGCCGGCTGCTGCGCGCGGTGGTGTACTTCGGCGGGATCGGTCTGACGACGCAGGCCTTCGTGACGCCAACTTCCGACATCGGTGGGCCGGACAACATCAAGTTCTGGATCTTCTGGCTGCTGCACGGGACCATCCTCGCAACGGCGATCTATGTCGTCGCGGTCGACCGCTTCAGGCCGACGCTTATAGACCTGCGTAACGCGGTGATGTTCTGGGGCTTCTACGCGCTGGCGATGATCGCCCTGAACTACGGCACGTACCTCGGTGGGCTCAACGAGGGCCAGGGCTGGTACTACGGCTACCTCGGCCCGACGCTGCCGGAGATCGTGCAGGACTCCGTGCTCAAGCACCTGGGACAATGGCCACTGCGCCCGCTGATGATGATGCTCCTCGCGTTATCGATCTTTGTGGTGATCTATCTGCCGTGGATGTTGGTCCCGAGGAAGGCAGGAAGCGGGGCGGATCAATCGAAGGCTGAATCGTCGTCGTGAACTTTGCGCTGCAGCTTGATCTCGTTCATGCCGTGGTAGGTCAGCAGCAACGCGCCGTCGGCGGCGAAGGCCTCGAAGAGCGCCTCGATCAGTCCCTCCTCGCCCGGCCAGGGGTACGCGAAAATCAGGTCGATGTCTTCGACGTCGATGCCCAACTCGTCGTAAGCCGGGTGCTCGTTGGTCTTCAGCCAGTCTTGTGACGCCATCTCGTCGACGATCTCGTCACCTCCTTCGGGCACGAGGCTGCCCTGAGCCAGTTCGACCTCGATCGCATGGTCGCGGAGCAGCCGCTCGGCCTCGGCCACCAGGTCGCGGTGGATCTCGATCCCATGGGCCCCCAACCCGTGTAGCGCCGCGAGGCCCGCCGCCACCGCGAACCCCGCGCCCCACTCGCAGAACACCGGCCCGGGCGCCATGCCCGCATCGACCACCGCCGAGATTGCCCGGTCGGCCATCACGAAATCGCACGCGACGAAGGAGGGGATCGCGTCCGCCGTAGGCCGCGCACGGAAGAATCGCTCGATCCGGTCCTGCGCATCGTCAATTAGTTCTTGGGCCGCCTGGCCGGGAACCGGCTGCTGTTCCCACGCGAGTTCGATCAGTTCCAACGCCATCGGCCCATGATACCTAGCCCGCCCAACGGCTATCCGTTAGAATCCACTCACACGCAGGTGTAGCTCAATTGGTAGAGCGTCAGCCTTCCAAGCTGAATGTTGAGAGTTCGAGTCTCTTCACCTGCTTTCTTGGAAACCATTTGGCCTGGGTTTCAGGGGGGGGGAATAAAATCGCAGTCCGCTTTTCGATCAATCCGCTGTTTGTATCGCTTGGCCACCAAAGATAATCAGAAAGGGCGGCTAAACGAATTCTGTGCTCTATTAAAGTGAAGCGAGCTGAAGCTACGAGTCAAAGGAAACACTGAGATGAGAAGAATTCCGTTCTCGGTCATCGCCTTGCTTTGTATGCAACCATTGCTTGTGCACGCTCAAGTAGCGGAGCAGAAGACCCCGAATGTCGTCATCCTATTCGCCGATGATCTCGGATACGGCGAACTCGGCTGCCAGGGCAATCCGCAGATTCCGACGCCGCACATCGACTCGATCGCGAAGAACGGCGTGCGTTTTACCGCGGGTTACGTGGCGGGGCCGAACTGCAGCCCCTCTCGAGCGGGCCTGCTCACCGGGCGGACGCCGACGCGCTTCGGCTACGAATTCAACCCGACCGGTGCGGCCAACGAAGAGCCTGGCCGCGGCCTGCCCCCCCAAGAAGTCACCATCGCCGAGGCCCTGCACGACGGGGGATACACCACAGGCCTGATCGGCAAGTGGCACCAAGGCGGAACGGCGAAGTACCACCCCTTCCGACACGGCTTCGACGAGTTTTTTGGTTTTACGCACGAAGGTCACTACTTCGTCCCGCCGCCTTACAAGGGTGTCACCACACTGCTCCGCCGAAAGACGCTGCCCGGCGGGGCCAAGGGACTCTGGCGAGGCAAGGGCAAGCTGCACTACCACGACATCATGGGCCACAACGAGCCGGACTACGACGCGAACAACCCCATCGTCCGGGGCGGCCAGCCGGTCGTTGAAACCGAGTACCTCACCGACGCGTTCACGCGCGAGGCTGTTGATTTCATCGCCCGGCACGATGACAAGCCTTTCTTCCTTTACCTCGCCTACAACGCGGTGCACAGCCCACTGCAGGGCGCGGACGTGTACATGGAGAAGTTTGCGCACATTGAGGACCTGCAGCGCCGCATCTTCGCGGCCATGCTGGCGAACATGGACGACAGTGTCGGCGCCGTGCTCAAGCAGCTGCGCAAGTCGGGCATCGAAGAGAACACGCTGATTTTTTTCTTAAGCGACAACGGCGGGCCGACCAAGGAACTGACCTCTTCGAACCTGCCTCTACGCGGGTCCAAGGGGCAGATGTATGAGGGGGCGCTGCGGGTGCCGTTTGTGTTTCAATGGATGGGCAAGGTACCTGCCGGCCTTGTTTACGACAAGCCGGTCTGCGCCTATGACATCTTCGCCACCGCAGCAGCCAACAGCGAAGGCGTCACGGCACCCAAGCAGGTCGAGGGCGTGGACCTGATCCCCTACCTCACCGGCAAGAACAATGGGGTCCCCCACGAAACACTCTTCTGGCGGCAGGGTCACAAGAAGGCGCTACGCCACGGGGATTGGAAGCTGGTGCACATGGGCGGCAAGCGTCCTCCCGGTAAACCCAAGTACCAGCTCTTCGACCTCTCGAAAGACCTCTCGGAGAAACTCGACCTCGCCGGGGCCGAGCCCGACCGCCTCGCCGAGTTGATCCAGATATGGCAGAAGCTTAACGACGAGATGAGTAAGCCGTTGTTTTGAGGGTTGACCGAATCGCTAACTGTCCTAATACACAATGATAAAATTGATTTCTCCAATTCTGTCATCTGCTTGGTCATCAGCGGGTCCATCCCGCCGTATTTCGTCCGCCAGCGGTAGTGCGTCTGCTCGCTGACACCCGGTTGCCGGCAGATCTCCGGCACTTTCAGGCCCTTGCTCAACGCCACGTCGGCCTGACGCAGCTTGGAGACGATCTCTTCGGTCCATGCCGTATCTTCATCGAGTAATCCGTTCCGGCTCAAAGCCGGGTGGACTCTCTCACAACTTCTGGATCAAGATTTCCAGAGGGGTCAGAAAATGTGGGCTAAAGAAGATACACGCGGCCATATCAGATGGTTGTCCTGCAGGTTACGATTGTTTGAACCCCGCCCCCTTTCGTGCGTCTCAAATAGAGTCAGAGCCTAGAACCGCCCGGAAGAAGGACCCGATATGACACACCTTGCCACCCTCCGGAAATCCCGCCAGGCCGTCCGTTGGTCGCTGCTGTACCCGATCCTGGCCGTCTTGCTCGCCGCAATACTCCTTCCTCCAACCGGTCTGCAGGCCCCAGACGGGCCGGATAAACCCAACGCCGAGAAGCCCGAAAAGAGCCTGACTGAGACCCTCGGCGGGGAGGATCGATACCTCACCCACCTCACGACCGACAAGCCCATCTATCGCGCGGAAGAGACCGTCTACGTCCGCGGCACGGTCCTGCACGCGTTCACTCAGAAGCCGATCGACGATAAGAAGGAAGAGATCGAAGCCCTGAACGAGCAGATCAATGTCCTTCGAGAGGCCAACAAGCCCGAGAACCGTCCAGTACTCAACGAACTCTACGGCAAGCGGGCTCAACTCCAGCAGCAGACCCGCCTCAACCCCATGGTCGAGATCAAGGACCCCAAGGGCGCGACCGTCATCTCCGGCCGAACCAACATCCAAGACAGCACGCTCGGCTTTAAGTGGGAGGTCCCCGAGGACCAAGCCGGCGGCGAGTACACCGTCAAGGTCACCTACCCCTGGTCGGGCCTGGCACCGGCGGAGCGCACCTTTGACATCCGCGCTTATCGTGCGCCACGCATCAAGACGCAGATCGACTTCCTCAAAGACGGCTACGGCCCGGGCGACACTGTCGTCGCGACGATTGATGCCACACGAGCCGAAGGCGGCATCCCCGAGGGCGCGAAAGTCACCGCGATCGCACGTATCGACGGCGCAGAAGTGGCGCGTAAGCAGACTATGGTCCGCGAGACAGGCAACGCCGAGATGCGCTTTGACCTGCCCGACAAGATTGAGCGTGGCGAGGGCTCACTGACCTTCGTCATCGAAGACGGTGGCGTCGTTGAAACCGCGAGCAAGACCCTGCCGATCCTGCTGCAGACGCTTGAATTGCAACTGTTTCCCGAGGGCGGCGACCTCGTCGCGGGGATAGAGAATCGCGTTTATTTTGAAGCAAAAACACCGTTTGGCAAGCCCGCCGACATCAAGGGCATGGTCATCGGCATGCGTCCGCCCGCTGATTCGCTCGGTGGCCCGGTGGAGGTCGCGGCCGAGTTTGAGACGACCCACGAGGGCCGGGGCGTTTTCAGCTTCACCCCCAAGGACGGCCAGCAGTACACCCTGCAGATCAGCGAGCCCAGCAGCGTGACACAGACGTTTGAGCTGCCGGCGGTGGGCGACAGCGCGGTTGCATTGGCGTTTTCTCAAACGGTCTATGGTTTTAACGACGTGATCTCGCTCAAGACCGTCCTTGTAGGCGATGAGAAAATCGCGATCCCCGGCGCGCCAATGGAAGTTAAGGTCGAGATCCGTCAACGCGAGACCGTTGTGACGCAGGCGACTAGCGCGTTTACCCACATGGGTGGGTCTGCGGCGGTGACGTTCTGGCGCAAGGGTGCTGAGCCGCCGCTGAATCAGTATTCCGCAAACATCCCCGACTCCGCCACCGGCATCCTTACCGTCACCGCTTATGTAGGCGGTGCCCCGGTCGCCGAACGCCTCATCTACCGCGCGCCGAAGAACAAGGTCAATATCGAGATCGTCCCTGATTCGGCGCAGTACACGCCCGGCGACGAGGTACAGCTCACCATTAAGACCACCGACAGCGAAGGTAACCCCGTCGCCGCCGTCGCGGGTGTCACGGTGACCGATGATGCGGTCCTGGAGATGATCAAGACGCGCGAGCAGGCCCCGAGCCTGCCGGCCATGGTTTTCCTCGAGCAGGAAGTGCAAGACTTCGCTGATGCGCATGTCTATCTGGATGCGAACAACAAAGACGCGGCCGAGCAGCTCGACCTGCTGCTGGGCACGCAGGGCTGGCGGCGATTTGCGCTGGTCAACCTTGAGGATTTCATCGCTGAGCACGGCGACGACGCCCGTCGCCTGTTCGCCTTCCGTGTGCCAGTGAGGCACGAACTGGAACAGTTCAACCAGGCGGCCCGACGGGATGCATGGGCAGATGCGGATCAACTGCTCGCCCTTGGCGGTGCCGAGGCGGCGTTGGATGATGAGGCGGCCGGTTTCGGTGACAACGTGGGCAAGGAGGCACTCGACGATGCGCAGGCCCCGCCCCCCGCGGCACCTGAGCCTGAACCCGTGGTCGAAGCCGAAGCGCTCCAGAAGGCACTAGAAGAATTTGCGGAGCGCGAGGAAGCGGACGGCCTCTTTGCCGAAGATGAGATCGACGGCCGCCGCGCCCCGTTCCAGCCCATGGTCTTCATCCGCGAGTACGCCCACAAGCAGCCGGCCGGCAAGCCGCTGGGCCAGCGATCTGACTTCACCGAGACCGTCTACTGGTCCAGCGCGACCAAGACCGACGAGAAGGGCCTGGCGACGATCACCTTCGACCTGTCCGACTCCGTCACCAGCTTCCGCGTCAAGACGGACGCCTTTACCAAGGACGGCGCGCTGGGAGCGAATAGCGAATTGATCGAATCGGTTCGGCCTTTCTACGTCGAGCCGAAGCTCCCGTTGGAACTCACCGCCGGCGACAAGGTGTTGATCCCGATCGCGATGATCAACAATACCGACGATGAGCTCGGCGTGGAGCTTTTCTTAAGTAAGCTCGGCCGAGCAGGTACGGTCTCGCTGGACAGCACCCCGCTGGGTGCCGACACACGTGGCCGAGCGCTGCACGAACTCACCATCGGGCAGACCTTCGGCGAACTGGCCTTCAACATCGAAGCAAGAGCCGGTGCCTTCAGCGACCAGAACAACCGCAAGCTACGCGTCGTCCCCAAGGGCTTCCCCATCAACGATGGCACCGGCGGTATGTTGAATCCCGATAGCGAGATCGATGCCGAGATCACCATCCCGGAATCCACCGTCCCCGGCTCGCTCAGCGCGTCCGTCACTGTGTACCCAACGCCCCTGGCCAACCTCACCGAAGCGCTCGAAGCACTTATCCGCAACCCCTCGGGCTGCTTCGAACAGACCTCGTCGACCACCTTCCCGCTGGTCATGGCTCAGCAGTACTTCATGACCCACCAGGGCGTCGATCCCGACCTCATCGCCGCGGCAAAGGAAAAACTCGACGCCGGTTACAAGCGGCTCATCGGCTTTGAGACTGAGAAGAAGGGCTACGAATGGTTCGGCTCAACCCCGCCACACGAAGCGCTCACGGCCTACGGCCTGCTGCAATTCAACGAGATGAAAGACGTCATGGACGTCGATCAGAAAATGATCGAACGCACCGCCGACTGGCTGCTCTCGCGCTGCGGCAACGATGGATCGTTCCAGCTTGATAAGAAGGCGCTCGACTCGTTTGGCCGAGCCCCGCAGGACACGACCAATGCGTACATCGTCTGGTCGATGCTCGAAGCGGGCTACGACCCAGCGAAGATCGAAAAGTCGATCGACCTGGTCTTGAAGAAAGCGACCGAAGGCAACGACGCATACATCATCGCGCTGGGCGCCAACATCGCCCAACTGACCGAGGGCGACGAGGCCAAGGCACTACTCGAAAAACTCGCCAGCAAACTCAGCGACGAAGGCTTCGTGCAAGGCGCTGTCACCAGCATCACCAACTCCGGCGGTGATGCGCTGAAAATCGAAACGACCTCGCTCGCCATCCTCGCCTGGCTGCGGGATGACAGCTACACCGAGCAGGTCGAGCAGTCGATCCTCTGGCTGACCGAACGATGCAAGTCTGGCCGGTTCGGCTCGACGCAGTCCACCGTCCTCGCGCTCAAGGCTATCGTTGAATACGACAAGGCCCGCTCCACGCCCAAGGCCGCTGGCAGCCTGGTCCTGCTTGTGGACGGCAAGCAAGTGGGCGAGCCCGTTGCCTTCAACGAAGAAACCAAGGGCGCGATCCATCTGCCATCCATCGCAAGCCATCTCACGCCTGGCAAGCACGCGATCGCGGTGAAGATGCAAGGCGGCAGCAAGATGCCGTACTCCATCGCCGTGGACTACTTTGCGGATACGCCTGCGAGCAGCGACGAATGCAAATTACGGATAGTGACGTCGATGAGCAAGCTACTGCCATACGGCAACACGGTTGGTCCTGACGGCGCAGAGCCACGCGATGCAACTCTGGCGGAAGGCGAGACAACTGAGGTGAACGTTCGCGTGTTCAACAACACCAAAGATGGCCTGCCGACCCCGATCGCGATCGTCGGCCTGCCCGGCGGCCTCGAGCCCGACTACGACCAGCTCAAAGAACTCGTCGCCATCGGCAAGGTCGCATCCTTCGAAGTCATCGGCCGAGACGTCGTGCTCTACTGGCGTGAGATGAAGCCGGAGCAATGGATCGATCTGTCGATCCGCTGCACCGCCGCCGTCCCCGGCACATACACCGGCCCGGCATCGCGGACGTACCTCTACTACACCGACGAGCACAAGCAGTGGGCCGACGGCTTGTCCGTGACGATCGAGGCGGCTTCGCAATGATCCGATAGGGCGCGACGGCCGCGGTACTCGTCCTTCTCGGCCACGGCGGCCTACTGATTGCGCAACGATGGCTTTGGCCAACAACACCGCGAATCCTCCTGCCGCTCGTCTTGATGGCGGGCGGTTTTTTCTTAATCCAGCCCTTCACACGCACTCGCACCACCCCCGATTCTCTCAGAACTTCTGGATCAAGATTTCCAGAGGGAGTCAACCCAGTCGCATCACATCGCTTCCAGTTCCGCCCAGCGGTCGTACAGGCTCTGGACGTTAGCCTGACTCTGACCAAGCCTGCTGCAGACCTCGGCGTATCGCGCGTGATCGGCCATGATTTCCGGGTCCGCAGCCTTCTGCTGCAGCGCTTCGAGTTCGGTCTCTGCTTCGAGGATGGTGGCCTCCATCTGGTCGAGCTCACGCTGAAGCTTGTAAGTGAGCTTACTTCCCCGCGGCGCATGAGCCTCGGGCTCACGCGAAGAGCCCGGCTTAGTCTTGGGGGTCGTTGGGGCGGGCGCGGTTTTCGTTTGACCAGGTTCACCACGGCCCTGGTCGTTCTCCCACTGTTCGTAGCTGGCGTAGTGCTTGGCGTTGCCTTGGCCATCGAGCGCGATCAGCTGCGATGAAAGTCGGCGGAGCATAAATCGGTCGTGTGTGACCAGGACGATCGCACCGGGGAAGTTGAACAAAGAATCTTCAAGGACCTCGAGCGTCGGGATATCCAAATCGTTGGTGGGTTCGTCGAGGATGAGCAGGTCCGCAGGCTGGAGCATGAGCCGGGCGATAAGGATGCGCGCCTGCTCACCGCCGGAGAGGTCGCCGACGGCCGTGCGGAACTTGCCGGGGTCGAAGAGGAATCGTTTGGCCCAGGCCGAGACGTGCATCGGTTTGTCCTGGAAGTAGACGGTGTCACCCACCGGGCACAGCGCATCGCGGAGATTGTCTTTGGGATCCAGTTCCTCGCGGTGCTGCGTAAAGTTGACGATGCGCAGCTTGTCGGCAGGCGTGACGGTGCCCTGGTCCGTGGTGAGTTCGCCGGTGAGCAGACGCATTAGCGTTGTCTTGCCCGATCCATTGGGACCAAGCAGACCCAGCCGCATGCCCGGCGATAGCTTGACGTCGAGATCGGTGAACAGTTTTTTTTCGCCTAAAGTCTTGCCGACACCCTGCGCGTCC
>Ga0213866_10000796_pt1 | contig 24498 bp, 18 predicted proteins | sample PICome_11_FD_160079 | JGI IMG/M metagenome (GOLD analysis project Ga0213866, IMG submission 160079) | Coastal seawater microbial communities near Pivers Island, North Carolina, United States - PICO284 | ecosystem: Environmental > Aquatic > Marine > Coastal | place: USA: North Carolina...
CGCATTCCGATGCGACTTGATCTTAACGTAGCTCACGCGCGCGTACGCGCTTTAGCATTTAAACACGGAGCAGGCTGAGCGAAGACGGAGTTCACGGAGGGCGGCGATTCGCTGCATCGATCGGCTCCACGAATTCGCATGCGCTTCTGTAATTCGATGATCAAGAGTGCTCGCAGGCGCAAGGGATACGTCCCGCAGTAGAACTGGCATTCCTGCCAGTTCTCAACTCTTGCAACTAGATGGGAGAGAGTGTCGCGAAGCTGGCGAAGAACCGAAGGGCGCGAAGCGCTTCGCGGAGACGCGGTCGCGCCGACGCCCGTTCCCTTTCCGCGCTCTGTTGCGATTGCATCCTCCGCACACTCACGTAATCGGATGCGCTTGCGCGAATTTCACGCTACCAAGCTCTTTCTCCAAACGCGTGCTGACGTAGTCGTTTCCGTTGCGCTGATCGAAGAGCTTCGCGATCTTGCGCGCTTCACTCGCACACAGGTCAGCGAGCTCCCCAACATCGTAGCGGCCATCTTCGCGCCAGCCGGGGAAGCCTTGCGGCAAGATGATCGCGTGCGCCTCGCTTTGCGCATCTGCCAGCGCGCGCAGCGTGATGCTCGCTTCTTGAAACCAAAACATGCGCGTTGAATCTTCACGCGATTTGTAGCCGTAGTCAGCGAAGCGCTCAAGCTGCCGCAAGGCGCGCGCGAAGTTGTGCGTCAGCGCGAGGAAGCTCATGTGGCGGAAGTGCGTCCATTGCTGGCTGCCATCTTCGCGCACAAGCTCCCAGCCCTTGCGGTGATGCTCGACGGCTTCTTCCAAGCGCCCCGCGCAAAGGAGTGGTCGCATCAGGAGCGAGTGGGTGCTGTGAGGTACCGAGTTGCAGCTTAGCTCACGCCGCATCAGCGCACCGAAATGCTCAAGCGCGGCCGCGAGGCCGTCAAGGTTGAGCGCGTGACTGACCTTCGAATTTTCGGTGCACGCCTCGCAATCGGAGATTGCGCCCGAAGGAGCACGCAGCCACTTGTCGTACCACTTGGCAGCTTCGTCGAGATCGCCCATCGCAATTGAAGCTTCGCAGCGAATGCCGTAGACCGGCTTCATATCAAAGCCCAGCGCCATCATGCGCGCGCTCATGTCCTCGAAGCTCGCTTCAATGCGCTCGCGCGAGATCGCCACGAAGGTCGTCAAGTCGTCCGCGATCCATTTGTACTTCCACATCAAATCGTAGGGATCGACCGAGTCCTCATCCTCGTCGTAGCGAGCGAGCAACCAACTGAATGCGACAATCGACTTCTCCGCGTAGCCGCCAAACTGCGCGGCGTGGACCAGCAGCTCGCGGGCGTCGACCTGCAGCTCCAAGTCTTCGACCATGTCGCTTAGCCGCACCGCTTCTTCAGCGAGGCTGATCTGCGCTTCGCCATCGGGCAGGCGATAGGCTTCATCGATCAATTCGTGGCAACGCTCGTAGTGATCCATAGTCTTGCCTCATGTCGAGTGGCAAAGAATGAAGTTGGATTGAATCTGGCTTAGCTCAACCAAGGCGCATCCTGATCTTGCGTGCGAGTGAGGGCAGTCCAGATCGCGCGATAGCACTCGTCGATCGACTCCGCCGAGTAGCAGAAGCTGCGCTCACCAGTGCGCTCAACGCCCGGCACAAGCAGCGCGCGATCTACCGATTCGCGACGATAGGTTTCAACATCCATCGTAATCGGCAGCATCGGTTCGGTCAGCTTGAGCGTGCCGCGCTTCAGGCGTTCAACCGCTTCGCTTGCCGCTGCTCGGATGATCTTGTGTGTCGCGGCAGGCGTCTTGCAGATCGCGGCGGTCGGGCCGAGCGTGCGCTTGGTCGATGCGAATGCGAAGTCGCCTTCGATGGTGTCGCGCGCTTCAGGCTCAAGCTCATCGTTGCCGGTGACGAGTCCGATCGGCACGCCGAAGCTGCCGTGGACAGCCGCGTTGATTCCCACTTCGCCAACGATCTTGTCGTTGATTCTGAAGTTGCAGATCGTGCTGCCGATCAGCGTGTGCGCGAGCAGCCCGCCGCTGCCGGAGCGCGAGTGAAAGCCAACGAGAAAGCCGAGATCAAAGGAATCGTCGATCCCCTCGCACTGACAGAGCGGCTTGTTCAAGTGCGATGCGCCGCCGATCACCAGCTCCGCCGAGTCGTGCAGCTCTTCGAGCACGATGTTGCGCATGATGCCGTGTCCATCGTTCACCACGAAGGTCGCGCTCGGCTCCCGATCCAGCACGCCCAAGATCGCCGCGTTGATGTCTGCGGTGTAGAGGCGACACGCATCGCGGTACGGCTTGCTCTCCGGCATGAGCTGCTCGCGGGCAACAACGCCGGTGATGCCTTCCATGTCGGCGGTGATAAAGACTTTCATGGTGATCCTTTATTGTTGTAGTGGCATCGACGCTAGCGGCTTGTCCAAGGATGTTGGCGATAGCCGCTCCACCGATGAAATCGGGGGAGCTGTCGAGGCGCAGCCGAGACTGAGGGGGCATGATCGCGCAGCGATCACAAGCGCCTCAACGGCACGTTATTGCTGCGCTAGAAACAAGGGGAGCCCCCTCCGACTTCGACGCTGCGCGTCTCAGCCACCTCCGCCCGCTGCGCGGGGGAGGAGCCGCTGCCCTTCGTTACTCGTCGTCGCCCTCATCGCTCTCGTCGTTTCCGCCATCATCTGGAATGCGATCAAGCGGCCCGGCGATCACCGTGATCATGCGTTCGGGCACGAGATACTTCATCGCCACGCGCTGCACATCTTCGGCGGTCACGGCCTTGATCTTCTCGGAGTGAACGCGCAGGTAATCCCAGCCGAGATCGTACTCATCCATGTTCGAGATGAGCGAAGCGAGATTCGAGCTGCCTTCGAGATCACTCGTGTAGGTTGAGAGCAGATAGTTGCGCGCGGTGGAAAGCTCTTCCTCGCCAACAGGCTCTTCGCGAATCTGGCGCACGAGTTCGTGCATGCCATCAAGCGCAGCGGGGACGCTATCGGGGCGCGTGCCGATATAGCCGAGCCAAGCGCCAGGCTCATGGCCCGCAGTGCGCGTCATGTTGGCATAAACGCTGTAAGCCAAGCCCATCTCATCCCGCAAAATGCGAGAGAAGCGATCGGCAAAACCGGGCGACGTGCCGAGCACATGATCCAGCACCCGCAGTGCGTAGTAGTCGGGATTGTCGCGCGTCACGCCAAGAATCCCCATGCGGATGATGCACTGGGTCTTGCTCGGGTAGTCGATCAGCACGGTGTTTGCGCCAGCGGGAATCTGGTCTTCATCGAAGCTCTCGCCAACCAGCTCGACGACTTCAGGCGACTCGCCATCGATCGTCGCTTTCGCGTGATCAATCGCGAGCTCGATCTTGCGCAACTTGTCCGCTTCGCTCGCAATGCGCTGCGCGAGGAAGGCTTGGAAAGCCTCAGCTCCAGCCGCATCGCGTTCGGCTTGCCAGGTGCCGAGGCGCGCTTCGATCGCCTTGCTCAGCTCACTCGGATCGAACTTGCCGACAGCGATGATGCGCGTGTTGTCCGGCGCGATGAAGGTGTTGTAGTGCTGCACCAGATCAGAGCGCGTGAGCTTCTCAACGTTCGCGATCAAGCGCGTATTCGCCGTTCCATAGGGATGCTCCGGGCCATAGAGCAGGCGAGCGTAGGCGCGCGATGCAACGCTTGAGTGCGACTCGTTCAGCCTCGCAACGCTGGTAATCAGCGAAGTGCGCTCAAGCTCAATCTCGCTCTCCGGGAAGTTCGCCCGCATCAGCACATCGGCTGTCACGTCAATCGCCTCTTCCCAATCGCGCGCAAGCACGCGAGAAGAAATGCCCCGCGCCCCGGCGTTGAAGCTGCCGCCGTTCGCATCGAAGATCGCAGCGATCTGCTCGCGGGTCATGTTCTCCGTGCCCGCGCCAAGCGTCGCGTCGAAGAGATCAATCAGCCCCGGCTTGTCCACGGGCTGCGTCACCGTGCCCGCGTTGTAGTCCACTTGCAGGGTGAACACTTCAGGCCCGCTCGCGATCGGCAACATCAAGATGCGCAAGCGGTTCGGTAGCGTCACTTCTTGCACGTCGAGCTGCGGGAACTCTGGTGCGCTAGCTTCCGGCCCGGCGCTGCTCACGCGCTTCTTCGGCAGCAGCCAGGTGATGACGCGCTGCGTGTCGAGTTGCTTGGCGCTGACGAGGCCGCGCACGGATTCGGGTTTCACTTCGCGCAGAGCTTCGAGCTCGCGGAACATGAAGCGCCAATCGCCGTAGGAGCTTGAGTAGTAGCCGAGACTCGATGCGACTTCAGAGGACGACGCTTGATCGAAGATCTGGCTGACTTCGCGCTCGCGGATGGCGCGGTCCACTTCGATTTGGGAGGGCGCGTCTTCACTGAGCTTGCGTAGCTCTTCAAGAACGATGGCTTCGACTTGATCGCGATCGGCCTCGCTTGTTCCGCTCTGCATCGTCCATGAAACGTGAAAGGTTCCGCCCAAGCGGCGGCTGTAGTGGAAAGCACTCACGCTATCGCAAAGCCCTTCCTCTTTAACAAGGCGCTGATAGAGGCGCGAGTTCTCGCCTGTCGCCAGCACGCTCGCCAGCACATCGTAGACGACGCTGCGGCGATCAAAGACCGAGACTCCCTGCAAAAGGATCGAGCCCTCTGCGGCTTCTACATCGCCCAAGCGAACCAAGCGCGAGCTTCCGCCCTTCGGCATCACGCCTCCCGCGCGAGTCACCCCAAAGCGTGAGCGCGGCACGGCATCAAAGCGCTGCTTGATTTCAGCCAGCGCTTGATCGGGATCGATGTCGCCAGCGATCACCAGCGTCGCGTTGTTCGGCGAGTAGTACTTCTGGTGAAAGGCGCGCATGCGGGTGACGCTCAAGTTCGCGATGTCTTCCGGCCAGCCCAGCACAGGATGACTGTAAGGGTGAGCTTCGCCGTACATCTCGCGCATTTGCTCTTCCCACATCTGGTCAGCGGGATCATCAAAGCTGATGTTGGACTCTTCCTGCACGACCTTCTTCTCGGCGTTGAACTCGTTCGAATCGAGCTCCAGCGTCGTCATGCGATCAAGCTCGATGTCGAGCGCGAGCGTCCAGACAGCTTTGGGAAAAGTGAAGAAGTAGGCGGTGTAGTCGGTCGAGGTGAAGGCGTTGTTCGTGCCGCCGTGCTTGGCGGTGAGTCGATCAATGTCGCCCTTTTGAAACTTTTGGCCGCCCTTGAACATCATGTGTTCGAGGTAGTGCGCAACGCCCGTCTCGCCGTAAGCCTCATCCGCTGAGCCGACGTCGTACCAGAGGAAGCTCGAAACAATCGGCGCTTCGCCTTGATCGACCAGCAGCACGCGCAAGCCGTTTGCTAGCGTGTGTTCTTGCACGTCGAAGGGAGGCACAGCCTTCGGCCAAGCTGCGAGCAAAGCATCGCGGTGACTCTCTGCGTTAGTCGTCGTTGCCTGCAAAGGCGCTTCGCTGCGCTGCGCATCGCTTGGATTCAGCTCGAAGACGAAGAGCACGCCCGCAAGCGTTAGCAACAAGGGCAGTATGAAGAAGCGTTTGGAGCGCATGGTGAGCACTTTCTGCAATCGAGAGTAGAGCAGGTTCAAAGCAATCCGCTAAGCGGCACGATCTGCGATCATCTCTTGTTCAGCTATAGCCGCAAGCGGGGATCACGGTTGCATTCTCGCAGGAAGCGAGCAATCTTGCGCGCGATTGGGATTGGCGCTTTCGGAGAATCGCGATGAGCAGACTGTGGGACAAGGGTGGCAGTGTGAACGAGCTCGCGCTGCGCTTCACCGTGGGCGACGATCACCTGCTTGATGCGCAGTTGCTGCCCTACGATCTGATCGGCACGCGCGCGCATGCAGCCTGCTTGCAAGCCAGCGGCTTTCTCGACGCAGCCGAGTTCGCGCAGATCGAGCAAGCGCTCAACACGATTCGCGATGAGCACGCGCAAGGCAAACTCACGATCAGCCAAGAGCAAGAAGACTGCCACACTGCGATTGAAGGCAGGCTCACCGCGCTGCTTGGCGACCTGGGCGCAAAGATTCACGTTGGCCGCTCACGCAACGATCAAGTCGTCACCATGCTGCGCCTTGCCATGCGTGATGCGAGCGAGCAGCTCAGCGCAGGCATTGCCGGGCTTGCGAGCACCTTGCTTGCGTTGGCCGAGCGCTATCCCGATCAAGCGCTGCCGGGCTACACGCACTTGCAACGCGCGATGCCATCAAGCGTTGCTGCGTGGGCGTTGGGATTCGCCGAAGTGTTTTGCGAACGCAGCGAGAGCCTGCGCGATTTCGGCAAGCGCCTGGCACGCTCACCGCTGGGCAGCGCTGCGGGCTATGGCACGCCAGTCAAGCTTGATCGCAACGCATCCGCGCAAGCATTGGGATTCGAACAAGCGCAAGCAGTCACGGCAGTCCAGCTCACGCGCGGGCTCGATGAACTCTGCTTCCTGCAAGAGCTCAGCACGCTCGCGGTGCTCGTCTCGCGCATGGCAGCAGACATGGTGCTCTACGCGACCAAAGAATTCGCGCTCGTAAAACTTCCAGCGGAGCTCACCACCGGCTCGTCAATCATGCCGAACAAAGCGAACCCCGATCTCTTCGAGCTGATGCGGGGCCGCGCTGCCATGCTGACCGGCTACCCCGCGCAAGTGATGGCCGTGCTGACCGGATTGCCTGGCGGCTATCAGCGAGATCTGCAGCTCATCAAGCGCTGCTTCGTTCACGCGTGGGATGAGAGCGCGATGCTCCTGCAAGCGGCAAGCCTTGCCGTGAATGGCGTGGCCTTTCAGAAAGATGCCTGCGACGCGGCGATGGCGCCGGAGCTTTACGCCACGGCCTACGCCTACAAGCTTGTGCGCGAGCAGGGCATCCCATTTCGCGCTGCTTATAAGGAAGCGGCTGGTGCGAAGGACGAGTGGAAGCCTGGATTGCACGAAGCGGGATCGGATGCCGCCGACAGCTCGGAGTACACGGCTCGCTTGGCGAATTCGATCAAAGCGAGAGTTGCGCTCCTTGCTTGAGAATCTCGCTTGAATCGCTAGAGTAGAAAATGTCATACCAGTGTCGGGCGCGACTCGCGGGGAGTTGCTGCCAGCGGTAGACGGGAAGATGAGCTTGTGATTTTCTCTCGCAAAAGCGACTACGGCCTTCGAGCCTTGATCTACCTCGCTGAACATAGGCGCGAAGGGCCGGTCACGCTCTCGCACATCGCGGAACGCTTGGCGATTCCGAAGGCCTTTCTCTCCAAGATCCTTCAGCAGCTCGTGCGCAACAAAGTTGTGCGCAGCCTCAAGGGCCCAAGTGGCGGCTTCGTGTTGGCGCGTGATCCGAAAGAGCTGACCGTGCGCGAGATCGTTACGGAAATCGATGGCCCGATGCGCGTCTTCGAGTGCTTTTCGGATGCGGGCGATTGCTCGCACTTCGGCAACTGCAAGATCCTCGCGGTCTTCGACGCGGTTGGCTGCGAGATTGAAAAGGTGCTGGAGAAGGTGACGCTTCAGGACTTCATTTCCAGCGACAAGACGCCTGAGAACCTCTTCCAGATAGCCGCGCCTAGCGCCTAGCAGTCCTGCATTCGAACTGGGGCGAAGCGCTTTGCAATCTTCGGTCCTTCGCCAATCTCTTTCCCCGCTCTAGTCTCGCGTTTCGCCATTCTTCGCGCTCGTGCGAGCGAGAGAAACCGGAATTCAACGTGAAGGCGCAAGGTACGCGAAGATTCGCAAAGCCTGACGGATCAAGCATTGCGGGGCAGTTGCGACGACTCCTCACTACTCAGCAGAGCGCCCGAAATAGATCTTCACAGTGGAAAACGTTAAGCAGCTCATGGCCAGCCGCAAAGGTCGCGCTCGTATTCGGAAGTTTTTTGGGCGCTGCCGGAACTGGTGAGCTTCAAACACCCGGCAGAAGACGCCCATTCCGCCAGGCTTTGCGAAACTTCGCGTACCTTGCGCCTTGGCGTTGAGTTCTTCATCCCCTCGTTGAAGCCAGTGCGTAAGTGGCAAAACGCTATGCTAGTCGTATCTGCATGCGAATAGCGGCATTCTCGGACAAGCAGAGAATGCCGGTTCTACTGCAAGAGATAGGGTCAGGAGTTCGGAGCTGGCAGGAACGGCTTGTCCGAGAATGCTGGCAAAGCCCCTCCACCGACACAGTCGGGGGAGGTGGCCGAGATGCGAAGCATCGAGGTCGGAGGGGGGCGCCCCTGCTCTCAAACGCAGCGAAAACGTGGCCTCAAGGCGCTTTTGATCGCTGCGCGATCACGCCCCCTTAGTCTCGGCTACGCCTCGACCGCTCCCCCGATTTCATCGGTGGAGCGGTTTCTCGGACAAGCCGGGAATACCAGTTCTACTGCGGATGCTTAGCTTTGCGGAAGCAGAGGCGCGTCTTGCCTCTAAACTCAAGCGGTGCAGCAAGATAGTTCTTCAGCATGCCGAGGAAGCCGCGCCGATCGCCTAAGCTTGCGCGCGGCATGATCGGCACCAGCCCAGCGCTCGCGCCAAGTTTGCGCAAGGTCTTGTTGGTGAACGTGTTGATGTGCTGAAAAGGCTCGAGCGCATCGCGAGGCGACTTGATCGCGCCGAGCTTCGCGTGCTTGAGCGCAGCGCGCCCGCGAGGCACCGAGATTTGCAGCACGCCGCCGGGCTTGAGCATCTTGGCCAACGCCTCAACCGTCTTGCGCGGGTTGGGCACATGCTCAATCACTTGATCCGTGTTGATCACATCGAACTCGCCGGGAATCGCATCGATCGAATCGTACACCTGCAGCCCGCGCGCGATCGAAGCCTCACGTCTGCGCGGCCCCAGATCGAAACCGTGAACCTCGGCGCCGAGCGCTAACGCGCAACCTCCCCACAATCCCCAGCCGCAACCGAAATCGAGCACGCGCAGCTTGGTCGGATTGTCGCTGACTGTGGAGAGCGTTCGCAACACGCGCATGGCCAGGCGATAGCCGCGATAGCGATTCGAGCGCATCTGCTGTGCGCGCCCCGCTTCCTTCGGATCAAGGAGCGGAGCAAGCCCGTACATCTCGGCCATGCCCTCTGAATCAAGAATCATGTCCTGATAGATGAAGCCGCAAGCCGGGCAATGCGCATAGTTAAAGGAAGAGCCTGCGAAATGCCGAGCGATCAACTCGGCCATGCGCTCGTTGCCGAAGGGCTTGGCCCCTGCGAGCTCGATCAAATCGTCTCCCTCCACGCTCCAAAGCGTGCGGGACTTGCGCTCCTGACAGAGCGGGCAAGCGTCGCGAGTGATTGTGGGCATTGGCTCCCCTGGGTTTGCGCGAGCCTACTCTGGTGATTGCAATCGCTCAAGGGCCAGCAGTGTCAGCCTTCGACAGACCTGATACGATGCGCGCAGTATTTTCGACTCAAGTGAAAGAGGATCAAGATGAGCGACAACCCTGGACTTGCCCCGCTGGGCGCAGTGCCTTCCGGCCTTTTCATCGTCACCTGCGCAGGTGCATCGCAGAACCACGGCTTTCTCGCAAGCTGGGTGATGCAAGCAGGATTCACCCCACCCGCGCTGAGCGTCGGGATCAAGCAGGATCGCCCGATCATGCGCGATCTCAAGCCGGGCACAATCTTTTGCCTGAATCAGCTCGCGAAGGATGACGACGACTCGATGGCTCTGATGAAGGCCTTCGCCAAAGGCTTTGACATTGGCCAAAACGCTTTCGAAGGCCAGGACATGGGGACCGGCGCGAATGGCGGAGCTTACCTCAAGGGCGCGCTCAACTATCTTGAGTGCAAGCTGATCCGCACGCTCGAGCCTTCCACGGATCACAATCTCGTGATCGGCGAAGTGGTGGGGGGCGACAAGCTGCGCGATGGCGAAGCCTGGGTTCACATCCGCAAGAGCGGCGCGAACTACTAAAACCTCAGCTAAAAACATGAGCGCCGCGCAGAGTTCCCCCTGTGCGGCGCTTGCAATGTATTTCAGCTTGCGCTTAGTCCATCAGCGCTTCGGCATCGACCGCTTCGCCAAGCGTACCGGCAACGATGTCAGAGGTCTGGACCTCGTCTTCAACGAGCCAGATCTTGCCTTCGCGCGCTTCGGCAATGGCGACTTCGATCGGATCGTCAGTGTCGAGGCCGCGCACGAGGCGACGCTCACCACTCACGAGTTGCGCTACGCGCTTTTGCAGCAGCACGGTGAGGCGAAACTTGCCGCCATACTGATCGTAAAGTTCTTCGAGTTCCGCGTAATGCATGCAGTCCAACCCTTCGTATTCAATCGGCCCGGAGCATTGAGCACCGGGGCCCTCAAGCCATCGAACCGCGCATTGTACGCGGGCTTTCGACCATTTCCAGTGAGAAATATTGCGCTATCACCGAGCGAAATGCGTCAAAGAGGACATCCTGTACTCCAAATTTCGCGCCCGCGCTATACTGGGCGCAATTTGCCCGATGCTGATCTAAGCAGATGCGAACGAACCAGGAGAATGACATGGGCTCCACCAAGCTGCTGCTAGCAATCGCGATGATCTTTGTGATTGGGGGATCGGCCGCTGGCTACGTGATGTTTGCGCCGAGCGAGGAAAGCGAGCAAGCGCCGATCTCGCTCTTTGAGGGCGAACACGAAGGGGAGATCCTCGACGCTCACATCGATACTTTCCCCTCACAGTCCAATCCGGATCTGAGGGAGCCAGAGGATCAAGCGACGCTAGGTGACATCGCTGATCCAGATGCGCCCGCTGACGCCTCCGCTCAAGTCACCCCGGATGACAAGCTGAGCGAAGATGCGAAGTCCAATGGCCCGGGCAAAGTCGAGCCCTTCAAGCCAGCCACGCCTTCAATCGGTTCAGTTCCCGACGATGTGGAAGTCAAGAGCCGCATCAGCGAGGAGGAAGCGCGCGCCAAAGCAGCCGCTGAGCAGAAAGCGCGCGAGGAGTGGGCGGAGAAGGCTCGCCCGCACGAGATTCGCGGCGCAGCAGCCGGTGTCTATCGCGCAGTTCACAAGCGCAGACCTCGCCAATCGCGCGGCAACGGCAAGACACCAGAGACCAAGCTCGAAGAAGCAGCCGAGGGCATCAATCCCCCCGCCGACCAGGAGCTTCAGCCCGGTCTTTACGGCGAATATTACGCGCTCTATGACGAAGAGCCGCTGCGAATCATGGCAGCGCGCAACGATCCTACGGCGCGCACACCAACCTTCACGCGCGTTGATACGCAGGTGAACTTCCCCAACCGCGCGAGCTTCGGCTTTCAGCAGCCGACGACCAACTTCGTCGTGCGCTGGCGTGGCTTCATTTATGTAGAGGAAGACACGGAGCTTGAACTTTGGCTGAGCAACGATATCGGCGGCGCGCTGGTGATTGATGGGCAGACGGTGGTTCTCAACGACACCTTTAGCTGGAGCGTGCTGACCGGCACTCGCGTCAAGCTGAGCGCGGGCTATCACCAACTCGGCGTCGAGCACATCGAGAATTACCAAAGCGACGACGGGAACCTCAACAGCGTCTGCCAGCTCCTCTATGTCCCCGAAGGCGAGACCAAGCCTATCCCCGTGCCAGCCGACTGGCTCTTCCAGCCCCTCGAACTCTCTGATTACGCGCCTCGCATTGGCGCGGTGAATCCGCCTGCTGCCGACATCGGCGACGAGATCACGATTAGCGGCGTTAACCTGATTCCGCGCATGATCACCGTCGGCGAAGTCAGCGATGTGAATGGCGAGCCGGGCGCGTGGGGTCTTGCGATCAGCCTGACCAAGGATTGGCAGGGGCGCGTTGACGATTGGATCGAGCTACGCACTCCGCTCGATGAGAATCTCGGCAGCGTGCGCATCACCAGCATCACCGAGACCAGCTTTACGGCGATTGCAACGAGCGATCAAGCGCCGCCCACGGGCACCTTCGCCGTCATCCCTTGGAGTAGTGGCGAGTTCTTCGAAGGCCAGACGCGGGTTGAAGTGCGCATCGGTGGCGTGAGCGCCGAGGTGCTGAGCTCTGCGCAGAACGCGATTCGCTGCGTCGTGCCGGTGGGTGCGGACACTGGCGAGATCGAAGTTCGCGTCGGCGGGATGCCGAGCAATCGCGTGGACTTCATCGTCACCACGCAGTTCGGGCTCGTGGTGAGCGTATGGGATCTGACGGGGCAGGCGTATGACTTCGTTGATCCGAACACGCGCGAGCCGGACTTTGTCGTGTTGGAAGAGAATCCCTTTCCACTCACGCCGGACAAGTTCTCGCAATTCGCGGGCAAGCCGATCGCCGTGCGCGTGGAGGGATTTGTTGCGAGTGCTGCGGCCTACGAGTCGAGTGATAGCACGGAAGAAGATGGAAACTCGATTCGCTTCGAGAACCGCTTCGACTTCACTTTGCGCAACACGAAGGCGCGCATCTCGCTCGAAAACAATTGGCAGGAGCATGACGCTTCGCCCGGGCAGCAGGCGCAAGAGGGCATAGCCGAGTTCAGCATCGGCAAGGCGACGCAACCAGATTGGCATGCGGTCGTGGCTGAGATTGTCTTCGATGGAACCACTTCATCGAGCAACACCGGCATTGAAGTTTCCACTCGTGCAGGAATCGGCATCGGCGAGGCAGTGCAAGGGCCGAGCACGGTTCTACTTCCCGAAAGCGAGATCTGGACGGACGAGCTTCCGCTCACCGAGCGCCGCTTCTTCAAGCCCGCGTTCATCCCGCCGGAAGCGCCGATTCTCGACAAGATTGACGACGCCGACATCGAAGCGCCCGTCGGCGGCGAGTTCCCGATCTGGGCGACGCGCGTCGAAGCGGGAAGCTCCAGCGAGAATGAATTGCGCTTTCTGATCGACGGCGAAGAGGCCGCGTATCGCATCGACGACAGCGTGCCCGAGAGTGATCGTCGCAAAGTTCAAGTGCTCGATATGGGCAAGGGCGAGCGCTCATACCTCTTCATTCGCTACCTCGTGACCGTGCCTGATCTTGCGGGTGAGGGCGAGATTCGCGCGCGGCGCGGCATCGTGCAGAGCGATCCCGTGCAGATGAACATCACCAATCGCGGCGTGGTCGGCTACTACTACGACTTCGACGAAGTGCTACGCACGATCCCCGACATGGATGCGGCTACGCCGGTCATGAAGCGCCTCGACAAAGGTTTGCGCTTCGAGAATAGCGCGGACTTCGATCTGCCCATGCCTGCCGAGCGCTTCAGCGCGGAGTGGTACGGCTCGATCCGCATTCCCGAAGGCATGAGCGGCGAGTGGACCTTCCACATTCAAAGCGACGACGGCTTTCGCCTCACGATCGACGACACGGTGGTGAGCGAGTTTCCGGGCTTGAGGCCGCCGCGCGAATCGAGCGGCAAGGTCACGTTGGGTGAAGGCTGGCACGATCTGCACGTCACCTTCTATGAGAACGACGTGCTGGAGAATATGGTGATCTGGTGGGTTCCGCCGGATTCGCCCGAAGGCTTCCGCGAGTTCATCCCGCTCAAACACCTCTCCACCGATCGCGTGCGCGGCGTCCCCGACAAGCAAGTCGTCCCGCCCGCCGTCGCTCAGAATGGGTGAGAGCGCAGTAAAACTGGCATTCGTGCCAGTTCGTCGCCTTCCTATGCGACAACTCTTCGCGCTTCGCGTTTCACGCGCACATGCGTGCGAGTGGATTTAAGCACGGAGAAAGACGGAGGTCAGCCGGAGTTCACGGAGGGCTGCGTGTATTCGCATTCGCTGCGATTGATCGTTGAGAATATGGGAGGCGCGCAGGCCATGCTGATTTGTGGATCGAAGAGATGACCTGACCACTTTCCGCTTCTTTGCGTTGAGAGCTTCAGTCCTGAGAAAAAAAAGAGGTCGCGCAAAGCCGCCAAGACGCAAAGATTCCTGCCGGTTTGGATCCTGCTATTCACAGCTATCAGTTTTGATCGCGGGGAAGATCGCCGTCTTCAAAGTCTGATATCGAGGAGCTTGATTTCGGATGCGAACCCGCGAATCTGCAAGAATGCAGCAACACGCAGCTCTCCGTGAACTCCGTCTGACCTCCGTCTTTCTCCGTGTTTAAATCCACTCGCACGAACGTGCGCGTCAAAATCTGTCGCATCGAAATACGACTCAGCGACAGGAGCGGCGGTGCCACTACGCCAAGACAAGGAACCGGCACGAATGCCGGTTCTACTGCGAGATATCAAAACAAGCCTCACAGAATCCGGCTTCCTAGCGCTGACGCGATCATCCCTACCGCGACTTCGCTCGTCTGATTGCGAATGTCCAGCACAGGATTCACCTCAACCATATCGAGCGAGCGCAGCAGTCCCGTCGCAGCGATTTGCTCAAGCGCGAGATGCGCTTCGCGATAGGTCAAACCACCCAGCACCGGCGTGCCCGTGCCAGGCGCGATGCCCGGGTCAAGCCCATCAATGTCGAAGCTGACGTGCAGGTGATCGCTATCCTTCGTCGTGATCTCGATAGCTTCTTTGATGATCGCGGGCATGCCGCGCTTGTCGATGTCTTCCATCGTGTAGGCGTGAATGCCGCTCGCTTTGACGAGACGCTTCTCTTGCTCGTCGATGTCGCGCAAACCGATTTGCACGACGCGAGATGGATCGAGCTTCGCGCCCTCAAAGCCGAGATTGCAAAGCTCCGCTGGCCCTGTGCCGAGCAAGCAGGCAACCGGCATGCCATGAATGTTGCCGCTCGGTGATGTCTCAGGTGAGTTGATGTCCGCGTGCGCGTCAAACCAGATCACGCCGACTCTCGGCTGCGCGTTCACACCTTTCGTCTTGCGAACATGCGCTGCAACGCCGGAGATGCTGCCGATCGCAATCGAGTGGTCGCCGCCAATCACCAGCGGGAAAACATCATCGTCCAGTGCGCGCTCAACTTCGTCGGCGAGATCACGGCAAGCTTGCAGCACGATCGGTAAGAAGCGTGCGTGCGCATCGCCACTTACGCGGGTTTCGGGCGCAGGGATGTGCAGGTCGCCGCTATCTTCGAAAGCCCAGCCAAGTCGTTCGATGCGACGATGGAGTCCTGCAATGCGAATCGCGGACGGCCCCATGCCAACGCCTCTGCGTCCCGCGCCGTGGTCGAGGGGGACACCAATGATGCGCAGGGATTTTTGAACGTCGGCCATGGGTACTCCGGTGATTTCAAGTGCGTGTGAGAGGCAAAGCGCGCGCTACTGCTGGTCTAAATCTTGCGTGTCGTTCTCGCGCTCCGATCCATCGAGTAGACCCGAATCGGGTGCTAGCCCTGCGGAGGGGCCGGCGAAGTTGGCATCTCCAATCATCACCGGCGCATCGGGATGATCTACATCGTCCGAAACGCGCAGCCAGCGGCTAGTACTCCCACTTGAGCGGCTAGCAGCCATCTCCTCAAAACTCTCTTCGCCAAACCACGCATCAAACATGTGGACGCGGAAGCGCTCGGAGAGTGCGCGACAAACTTTCTGCGCGCGGATCGGCGTGCCGTGCGCATCAATCGGAGGCGAGTAGATGCCAATCCCCATCTGACCGGGAATCACCGCGATCAAGCCGCCTGCCACGCCAGACTTCGCAGGAAAGCCAACGTCGAAGGCCCACTGCCCCGAATAGTCGTACATGCCGCAAGTGAACATGACGGTGAGGATGTGGCGAATCAAGCCCGGATCAATCGCCTTCACGCCGGTGATGGGATTTATGCCGGTGTTCGCAAGGGTCGCAGCCATGATCGAAAGATCGCGCGCATCGGTGACCACCGAACACTGCTGGAAATAGAGGTCCAGCGCATCTTCCACGCTGCCATCCAGCATGCCGAAGTTCAGCATCAGGTGAGCGATTGCGCGATTGCGATGGCCCGTCGTGCGCTCCGACATGAAGACCGAAGCATCCGCATACATCGAGCGCCCGGCGAAACGTCCCAGCATTTCGAGCATGCGATTCAATCGCTCGGTCAGGTTCGCCCCATTGATCATGCTGGCCATGGCGATTGCGCCGGCGTTCACCATTGGGTTGTGCGGGCGATTCGAATGCTTATCGAGCGAGATGATCGAGTTGAAAACGTCGCCCGAAGGCTCAACCCCAACGCGCTGAGAAACCGCGTCACGGCCCTTGTCCTCGAGCGCCAGCCCGTAAATGAAAGGCTTTGAAACAGATTGCAGCGTAAAGCCTCGGCGTGAATCGCCGACCTCATACACGCGGCCATCCGTTGTACAAATCGAGATGCCGAACCAGTCGGGCTTGGCTTTGGCGAGCTGCGGAATGTAGTCCGCGATGTGGCCTTCGTGATCTTCGCGATAAGCTTCATAGAGTTCTTCGAGCGTATTGAGTACTCGCACTTCTTTGCGATTGCGGGGAGGATCAGCCTCGGCACGGTGGGGAGTGTTCTCTTGCATTCAGAGTCCTGAAAGTGTTCGGATCAAAGCAGTGGTTCGAGCTCAGCAGCAGCTTGCTGCGCGTGCTGATAACTCGGGCACGCCACCTTTACGACGCGCTTGTTCTTCAGCGTGATGAGAAGGTCGTGCTCATGCTGCGGGGCATGCGCACTGTGATCGTTGAAGTCCTCGCCGAACTCCGGATCGTCCGCAACCACGCTCTCAATCTCACTGAGCGCGATCCTCTCTGCCGAACTCGTAGCGGTGCGGCTGATCGCGAGCGTTTTGCTCGACTCGTCGTACACCACGTGGCGACGCAAGCGCGAGAGCATGACGAGTGGGAAGAGCGCGAGTATCCCCATGATGCCGAACATGACCGCGCCGATCACAGCGAAGTCTTCCTGTTCGAACTGCACGTCTTCGGCTGAGGGATCCGTAGCGGGAGCGAGGTTCAGCGCCTCTTCGCCGATCACGCCAACGCTTGCGTGATCTTCGACCTGATCGGTGAAGGCGTAATAGTCGTTGAAGGTCATCTGCAGAAACCAGAAGCTGACGATGAACGCAAAGACGGTGGCCCACAAGATGAAGCCGCGCGTGCGTTTGATTGAGCTGACGATGATGCGCGGTGAGGAATCGGTCATTTGATCTGCTCCCTGGGCCGTGATTGCTATCGAGTGGGTGAGCATATCGCACTTGCCGAGAGCAAGCCATTGCGCGGGCGAGAATGCTCGCATCAGTCGGATTTCACTCTTGAGGCGGCGAGATGGTTTTCGCGCGCCGGGCAGAAAGCGAAAGAGGCAGGATTGCTCCTACCTCTTTAACGCTTCGAATCTTGCTCGAATCCTAGTCGTTGCCTTGACCCAAGCTGGGCCAGCGAGCGGTGAAGTTCGCAGGCGTGTTGCCTGGGAAGTTCGAGATGAAGCAAAGCGAAGCGCCTTCAACTGGCGTGGGACAGGCATAGCCTTCGGGCCACTGGCCTTCAGCTTGCGCCGCCGACTCGAAGCTCTGACCTGGCTCGCCCCACTGCACATAGTCGGTGAGTTGACCGTCGCGCGTGGCAAGGAGCGCGTCGCCTTTGCTCGCCGTCAGTTCGCCAAGCATCGGCGCGTACACGTTGAGTGCATCGTCACTGCCAGCCATGCCGATGTGGATCACGAGGAATCCGCCGGCAGGAATCACGGCGCCCTTGGGCAGCTCGAAGCTCTGATCACCGAAGTGGAGCACGAAGTTGCCGGCGTCCATGTCGCTGGAACCAGAGTTCCAAAGCTCAAGCTTTTGCATGCCTGCGTTGGCGCCAACCGGATCAAGCAGAAGCTCGCTCAGGAGCAGCTTGGTCTTGCCGGGAGTCTCATCAAGCGCAACCGTTGAACGGAAAGCGGCCGGGTTCGGGAAGTTCGGGTTCGGCCCAGTCAGGTCCGGCAGCGTCGGATCAGGATCGTTCACGCAGCTTGGATCACTGGTGGGAAGGCATTCTTCGCGCTTGGCAAAGTCGCCACACGCTCCGACCAGCACACCGGCGGTGATAAGAGCAACAACAAGCAAGGGCTTGACCATGGTCCAGCTCCAGGGGCAAAGCGAGGGGCGTGGGGGATCGTAGCGGGATTGTCCCGATTCGAGTGCGGCTATCGTAAAGCGAAGCGGGATGTCACGCAAGCCCCTATCGCGCAACTACTTCGGGCGTTTCTAAGCCAGTACGTGAGCAGCTTCAGCGAGCTTGCCGATTACTTGACGCTGCTCTATCCTCAATCGACTCAGCCGGTAGATTGACCGGTACGCTTTTGCTCGGCACTCGATTCGCGATGCTGAGATGATGACTGCTTGTGCGCCGCATCAACGGCTTAGCGTTGATGAACTGAAGGAAGTGCCGGTGTTTGGAGATCCGCTAACCCTCGTGCTGCTCGGCGGAGGCTTCTTAATGATCCTCGCGTCGGTGTTGGTTCCGAAGCTCGTCAAGCCCCCGAGGCAGGTGGGGGACGACTCTGTCACGCGCGCGCGGACCACTGAGCTGCGCTCACTTGAGCGCGTCGAAGAAGGCGTGCTGCATCTTGAAGAAACATCGCGTGAGCTATTCGGTCGGATCGATACTCGCGCTCGCATGCTGATTCTCCTAATAGAGGAAGCAGACGCAAGCTGCCGCAAGCTCGAACAGCTAGCACAGGGCGACAAACCCTAGGCGCTGACTGGCCTCACAGCACTGCAACCTTTGCGCTACGACTTCGCACAAACAAGATTACGGATCGCCCATGCTGCTCGCAGCTCTCGATACTTTCAGCCTCGTTGCATCCGGCGCTTTCATGTTCGGTGGCATCGTGATGGTGATTGGCGCGCTCAAGAATTCGCTTCTCCAAACACGTCACGCGGCGCAGGAACATCTACGGCGCAAAGAGGCCGTGACCGAGTTCTGGCGCACGATGGATGCCGCAGCCGACCGCTTAGAAGTGGTGATCGCTGAGATTCAGGGCAAGGCTGACAATCGCCGCAACGTGCTGGATCGCTTGAGCCGCGAGGCGCATCAGCAGATTCGTCGCCTCGAAAAACTAGTCGAAGAGATTGATGCTGAGCACGTCAAAGAACGTCGCACCAAGCGCGCGCGTCAAGTTCGCCCCTCGCTCGCTGCAGCCTCAGCGGTGCTGGCTGAAGAGCTGCGCCGCGAAGCTGGCCCGGCGCCGGAGCCCAGCGTTACGGACGCCCAGGGTGACGCTCCCGCTGATCTGCCTTTCGAGCGCACGGGGTATCGCCAAGTCGTCCAAGCGAATGCTGCTGGCCGATCGATCGAAGACATCTGCCGCGAAACAGAAATGCCGAAGGGCGAGGTGGAGCTGATTCTAACCTTGAGCAGCCGCATGCGAGTGCCGCAACGGGATTCGCAAGCGCCTAGCGCGAGTGCGGGCGAGCTTAGCGCTACGGCTGTGGCGGAAGCGCCGGATAAGGTTGAATCTTTAAAGGAAGAGACCTCTACCGCGCCTGAGCGCGAGCTTGAAGCATAAGGTGTGAGGGAGTCATCCAAGTTGAGCGAATCCATCCAGGCTCGTGCACTCGGCGCGCATCGCCCTCGCAAGTCAGTTGCTTTGTGCTTGGCGCTGATCGCGTTGCTTGGACTCTACCCAGCTTCGCTTTTCGCGCAGACTTCACCGGGCAAAGAGAGTACTCGCGAAGTTGCGCGCGAGAAGGAACTAGATCCTGCTGAAGAGCGCGCGCTTCTCGTCGACGAACGCTTGGCCCATCTCGAAGCAGAGCTTGCCCGCGTCAAAGAAGTCAACGATCAGCAGAACCAGCTCAACATTCGCGCACGCCGAGGGTTGCGCGTATATGGCGATATCTCGATGCGCTATCACGGGGTCTTCCCCAAGGGCTCGCGTCGCAACGATCTCGAAGGTGGGAACGAGCTGAGCCGGCCAGAGTACCGCTTGCGCCTTGGCTTGACCGGCTATCTTTTTGACTCCGACAAACACCGCTTCAAGTTTGATTTGCGCCTCTCGACGATTGGCGAAGGCGAGTACAACGACGCCCCTCTCGGCGCACCGACGCAGGGCTGGACTCCAGCCAACGCTTTCGGAAGCACCGGCGGACTGGGCTTTGATCGCTTCAACTTCCACCACACCTACAAGCAGACCTTTCGCTTTGGCGCCGGGCGTTTCGGTAGCATTTTCGCGGGCTCGCAGCTCATCTACGACAACGACATCGGCTTTGACGGCGCCTTCATGATGCTTGATCTCGGTAGCGGGCTGAAGCTTTACGAGCGCAAGTCATTCGATGCGCCGAGCGCTGACATTGAGTCGGAGGGCTTGGTGCATCGCCTCCAGCTTCGCGCTGCGATCTACTACCTCGCGCAGAACAACACGGACTTGCCGGAGCCGGTCGCCGGTACGCTGCCGCACGGGTTTGGCGCGCAGATCTATGCGAAGGTTGCGCTACCGGGCTTGGACAACTCGCTCACGCTGGTGCCGGGCTTTCACTTCTTCGAAGGCGAAGAGGCAATCGCTGCCAACATCGGCACGGGCACCACGGCGACCACGACCAACCAGACCAACAGCGATGGCCGGGTGCACTCAGAGTTCTACTTGGTCGAGCTTTACTCTGAGCTGATTTTGCTGGAGCAGCAAATCGCGTCTCTGAAAATCTTCGGCCACGGCACGTACAACTTGGGGCTTGATGTGCCGGACGGTTCGCCAGTAAGCCGCAAAGAACCCTTCGGCTTCGTGCTCGGCGTGCAGTACGGCGCGTTGCGTCTTGCGCAGCAGCGCGACTTCCGCATCACCTACACTTGGGCCTACATCCCAGCGGACACAGCGATTCCTGAGTTCAATGGCGACGACTTGAATACCAACTTCGTCGGCCACGAGGTGAACGTGAGTTACACGATCATCAACAACGTGACGGCCTTCGCGTCCTATCAAATCGGCTGGCGCGAGAACGAAGCTCTGCCCGGCGTTGGCCGCTTGAGTGATGGCCGCGTGGGCTCGCCCTCGAACGATCGCGAAGAGCGCTGGCGCATCGGTCTGATCATCCGCTTCTAGAACGATCCCGATTTGATTTAGTCGGTACGCCGTCATCCCGACAGAGGGCGAAGCCCGACGAGGGATCTCCCTTGCTGCTGGTATCGCTTTCTACGTTTGCACCCGTAGAGCGCTCCTGGCGTAGCGAAACGTGGGCAAAGAAAAGTGCTGCATTAATCGCAGGGGTGATCCCTCCGTCTGCGCCCTTCGGGGTGACGTACTGCCAAGGGCAGTGAAGCATTCACCGATCAATCGCCCATTGAACAACCCAGCGAAGCTCACGCTTTCATGAAGGCTGCCAAGCTCGCGCCGAGCTGATCGTGAGGGATCGCGCCGAGCTCCGCCAGCGCTTGTTCGAATGCTGCAAGCGTGAGTAGCGCTTCGCCCTGATCCGTGTAGCCCAAGTGCGAGAAGCGCAGCGCCTTGCCCTTCAGGTATTCCTGCCCGCCCGCGATCCGCACGCCACTGCGATCGAGCATCAGTTTGCGCACGACTTCAGCATCGAGCGTTTCGAAAGCGTCGAGCATCACGACGCTCAAGCTCGCAGCAGGGCGCTCCGCGAGGACTTCTAGTTTCAGCGCTGCCAGCCCCGCGCGCATCGCGTTGCTCAAGCTCGCAGCATTCAGCGCGAGCGCTTGATAGCCGCCGGGCAAAGATTTCGCCCACGTCAGCGCGGCATCAAGTGCCGCGATCTGCGCAATTGGCGCGGTGAAGGACATGCTGCCTTCAGCCTGCGAGGTCCGCTCGCGCACCAAATCAAGATACGCGCGCGGCGTGCCAACTCGCTCGACCCGCTCCCATGCACGTTCGCTCAACCAGAGTGCGCTCAGCCCCGGCGGGACTCCCAGCGCCTTCTGACTGCCGAAAGTCAGCGCATCAACCCCGTAGCGCGCAGGGTGAACAACGTGCGCGCCAAGCCAAGTGATGCCGTCGACGCAGAGCAGCACGTCGTCAAACTCGCGCACGACTTTCGCCAGCGCTTCCACGTCAAGCAGCGCGCCGGTGCTGGTCTCGCAGCCGGGCAGGAAAACCGCTTTGACTTCACCAGTCGCGTTGGCGTTGTGAATCGCTTGGCGAAGCTCGTCGGGCGAGACGTCCGCGCTCCACACCTTTTGCAAGCGCGCAGTGTTGAATCCAAGCGTATCGCTGAGCTGCGCCCAGCGCGCACCGAAGCGCCCGGTGACAACGAAGAGCCCGCGCTCGCCGGGATTCAGCAGATTGACAAGCGCCGCTTCCATCGCCAGCGTGCCGGAGCCGTTGAGCAGAATCGGCGCGCTCGCACCGGCTTTGTCGAAGCGAGTTTCTTCGCCCAGCATGAAGTTTCCCAAGCGCTCGCGCACACTCGCAAAGAGCGCGCGAAACTCGGCGCTGCGATGATGCATCGCGCAGCCGCGCACCAACGCTTCGGCAACCCCAGGCGGAGACTGCGTCGGGCCGGGCGTGAGCAATCGTTGTTTGATGATCATGCGGAGCCTTCGGCGTCGGGTGTCGATGGAAAGTAGTGGCACCGACACTCTTGTCGGTGCTCTCGGCGAAGCTGAGAACGCTTGCGTCACTCCTCCCCCGCGAAGCGGGCGGAGGTGGCTGAGACTCCGAAGGAGTCGAAGTCGGAGGGGGCTGCCCTTGCTTTCAAATCAGTAAACACATGGCTTTGAAACGTTTCTGCGTGGCTAGCGCGAGCACCTCCTCATCCGACCTTGCTGCCGCTACCACGGCAAGCCGCGCGTGGACATCAGCGCGCGATCATCCGGACGCGTATCAGCCAGCGCTTGCTCAAGATCGTCGTACGAGTAGCCGAGGCGCTCGACCACCGGGCGGCCAAGCTTCTCCAGATACTCCGCAGCGAGTCGCCAAAACTGCGGATCGCGCTCCAGCAAATCTTCCCACTCATCGCGCACGTTCGGCACGCTGACTAGCGACGCTTCCTTCTTCCGCGCAAATCCCGGCGAGCCATCAAACAAGCCCGTGTCGCTCGCTGCACTCTCGCTCGCTGCATCACTCTGAGCTTCATTGCTCGCGCCCGCTTCACGCGCTGCAACTTTCTGCGCGCGAATCGATTCCTTCTCCGCGCGAATCGCAGCAGCACCGCCGAGCTGAACGCCGGGCACGATCGTCGCGGGCACTTCCTCGCCCACGTCCCACTCGTCCTCAGCCTTGCGGCGACGCACACTCTCAGCATTCACCGGCTCGACCAGCGGCATGCGCTTCGCATCTTCGAGCTTCGCCGATTCAGCCGGCGCTTCAACCGAACGCGCACGAACACTCTTGCGGCCCGGCTCTCCCGCGTGCAAATCGCGAGCATCCAAATCTTCCGGCGCGCGCAATCCGAGGAAGCCGTAAATCCACTCCATCGCAGCGCTTGGCTCCGCGATCATCTCCTCATACCGCACGACCGACACATTCGGATCACCGGCCTGCGCAGCCTCACTCAAGCGTTGCGGCGCGAGCAAGAGATCCTCTTTGCGATTCTTCAGCTTGTCGGGATCAAGGCCAACCAACGTCCGCAGATTCGATGCGAGCACGCCGAAAGGGTTGCGCACAAAGATGATGAAGCGTGCGCGCGGAAAGACCTTCCGCAGATCGTCGTAGACCATGTAGTAGCGCGGAGTCATATCCAAGAAGTAGGTCTTGCGACTCCAGAGCAACGCCTTGTTGTAGAGCGTCAGCGCATAGGCGCGCACGGCGTCGATGAAGTTCTGCTCGCCCCCGGATAACCCCGCGATGAAGCCGCGCAACGAGTTGGCGGAAGCCTGCGCATCGAAGCGCGTTTCGATCCCTTCCTCTTTAAGCGCGTAGACGGGATGCAGCATCACCGACGGCTCAGCCACCGAATGAATCTCATCGTGCTTGCCGAGCACACGTTGCAGGGCCGTCGCACCAGCGCGCGGCTGCGAAATCAGGAAGATCAAGTTCTGACCTTCGTCCGGCGAATCCAATGCTTCCAAGTCGTCGCTTGTTCTGCTCATGACGCTCTCCCATCTGGACGGCGTTTGCAAATTGGCGCGAAGGCAAGCCCCTAGCCTAGATTGCAACGCATGGACTGTCAGCAGGGTCACGAAAGTACCAACAATCTGATATCATGCAGGATCACCATTTGAGCATCGCCGATCTGGAGTCGCGACCTTCGGCGGAAAGGATCATCAACATGAGTGAGAGTCCCAACTCACCGCGGAAATCCATAAGACTGCCGCAGGCAAGCGACGCGCAAATCGGCGGCGCCGCAGCGGGAGAGGAACGCAATGAGGATGCGCCTGGCACGCATCGCATGCAGCACCAAGGCCCCGGCGCGCCTACTCGCGTGATGAGCAGCGAGGAATTGGCTGCGATTCGCGAGCAGCTGGAGCAAGAGAAAGCCTCGTACGCGCCTTTACCGCAGGCCGCTAAGCCAGCACCAGCACCGCCTCCCCCTCCGCCGCCACCGCCGCCGCAAGCGCGAGGTCCGCAAGCTCGCGTGCCTGCGCAGCGCGTGGTGCAAGCGCCCGCGCCATTGCAGCCCGCGCCTCAGCCCGTGCCGATGCAAGCTCCGCCGCAGATGGTCGCGCCTCAACCGATGCCGCAGGGACGACCGATGGCGCCCGCAGCGCCGACGCGAGTCTTCACGCCCGAAGAGCTTCGCCAAGCGCAAGCCCAGCAAATCGCTGAGATGCAGGCGAGACAAGCGCCGCAAGCTCCGCCGCCGCAAGCCTTCGCGCCACCGATGCAGCAAGCGCCAATGCCAATGCAGCGACCAATGGGAGCGCCGCAGCCCCAGCA
>Ga0213866_10000797_pt1 | contig 24488 bp, 9 predicted proteins | sample PICome_11_FD_160079 | JGI IMG/M metagenome (GOLD analysis project Ga0213866, IMG submission 160079) | Coastal seawater microbial communities near Pivers Island, North Carolina, United States - PICO284 | ecosystem: Environmental > Aquatic > Marine > Coastal | place: USA: North Carolina...
ATTCCTAGAAAATTAACAATTAATTCTGGCATTAGATCTCAATATAATTATAAAATTAATCGTGAGTTATATTTTAACCCTACCGAATCTCTTGGTATAGGAACACTTTCTGGTGTTGGTATTGGAGTAACTATATTTTTTTCAAATCCAGGAACGGGAATTACTGAAATTTTTATACCAACAAAATCAATTTATATCCCTACACACCAACTACAAACAGGAGATGAGTTAATTTATTCGAATAATGGATACAATTCAATCGGAGTATCCACTAATGGATTAACTTCATTTAATCTTTCCAATCAATCTATAGTTTATGTTGCTAAAATCACAGATGACTTGATTGGAATTTCTACCTTTAGAGTTGGACTTGGAACTGAAGGTAATTTTGTAGGATTAACAAGTGAAACTAATACATATGGATTGCTATATTTTACAAATATTGGATCTGGGGAATATCATAGTTTTAGAACAACATATAATACTCTAGTAGGAAATATATTCAAAAATACAGTAACAGTTTCAACAGCACAGTCACATGGTCTTTTAAATAATGATGTTGTTTTTGTTGATGTAAATCCATCTATTGCAAGTACAGTAGTTATAAAATATAACGATTTTAATAAAAAAATATTAGTAAATTCTAAAAATTTTGAAGCATCTAATATTGATATAATTAAAAATATTATTACTATTGATAATCATGAATTTGAATCTGGACAAAAAGTAATTTACACTTCATCTTCACCCTCAGATGGTCTTGAGAATAATAAAGAATATTATATTTTTGTTGTTGATGAAAATAATATTAAATTAACTAATAGTTATTATGAAGCATTAAGTTCAAAACCAAAAATTGTTGATATTAATAGTATATCATTAGGAACTTTATCAAAAATTAATCCACAGATAAATGGATATAAAAATTCATCAATAATATTTGATGTATCAGATTCTTCTTTGGGTTATATCCAACAATCATCTTCTTTTAGTGCATTTGATTTAAAATTCTTTAAAGACTCCAATTTTACAGAATCATATATTAACAATGAAGATGATTCCATATTTAAAGTTCAGAGAGTGGGATCCGTTGGTATCACTAGTGATGCTAAGATTATTTTAAATATAGACGAAAAAACGCCAGAAAATCTTTATTATAGTTTAGTTCCAGTTTTTGATAGCACTCTTCCTGAAAATAAGAGACTAATAAACATTGATACTGAAGTTATTGCAAACAACCAAATTAATATTCAATTTAGTAAGTATAATGGAGAATTTTCAATAGTTTCTACTTCGAATACTTCATTCACATATAATATTCCCACCATACCAGAAAATAATTCTTATAACTCCACAACTTCTCAAATTAACTATGAAACTAACTCTAGAAATGTTTTAGGTTCCATCTCTAAAGTAAAAATATTAAATAAAGGCCAAAACTACTATTCTTTACCTCAAGTTTTATCACTAAATTCGTTTCAAGGAAATGGTGCAATATTTGAATTATCTAGCACTTCTATCGGAAAAATTAAAAAAACCCGAATTAACAATATTGGATTCAATTTTCCAACAGATTTTACTTTGAGACCTAGTGTATCAATTCCTCAGGTAGTGAAAGTAGATCCGCTATCTTCATTGGAGTCTATTGAGGTAACTTCTTTTGGAAGAGGATACACTTCTGCACCAAAACTCATTATTTTTGATGGTAAGACCAATAATATTTTACCTGAGGTTGATTTAAAATTTACACTGGGAAATAATAAAATAGAAATATTATCAAATACATTTGCATTAAATTCCACAAATCCTACAATTTTACCAATACAAAATTCTAATGGTGTAGAAATTTCTAATATTGTATTTAATTCTACCACAAAAGATGTAACAATAACATTATCTGTTGGATTTAGCACCGCAAACGCATTTCCATTTGAGGTTGGTGATAAAATTTTAATTGAAAATATTGGAATAAGATCTATAGGTAAAGGATTTAATTCTGAAGATTATAATTATCAGTTGTTTGAGATTACTTCAACAAACCCATCTATTGGAGGTTTTGGAGATGTAACTTATAATTTAAATGAATTTTTAAATGAATTTGAAACTCCCGGAGAATTTGATTCTGATAATTCTTCTGGAAGAATTATTCCACAAAAATATTTTCCAATCTTTGATATTTCGCTCATAAAAAATAATTATCTGATTGGTGAAACTGCAGTTTCAAATTCTGCTAGTGGAACAATTGAAGACTGGGATCCAAAAAATAATTTTGTGAGTATTGTGTCTAAAGACAACTTTAAGGTTGGTGATTTGATTATAGGATCTTCATCAAAGACTCAAGGTGTTGCGTCATCAGTTTCAGTATTTGATGCATTTTTAAATACTGGATCATTATCCAGATTTGAAAATGGGTGGAAATCTAGCGCAGGATTTTTAAATGATAATATTCAAAGAATCCAAGATAGCCTTTACTATCAAAATTTTTCATATTCACTTAAATCAAGAGTTGACTTTGATACTTGGAATAATACAGTAAGTACTTTAAATCATACATCAGGATTTAAAAAGTTTTCCGATTATCAATTAGAATCTAATGTTGGTTTAGGATCAACATCTGTCAGGTTAACCTCTGATACAACTTCAATAGAAGTGGTATCTGACCTTATTGGTGTAATAAATTTAAATTGTGTTTATGATTTTGATTTAGTAAGTGAAAATGCACTTAAAATTGAAAATAGAGTATTTTCTGACGAAATACTATTTGCAAATAGAATATTAACAGATTATTCTAAATCAATAGGGAATAGAGTTCTTTCTATTGACGATATTAGTCCTCAGTTTAATAGCAACCCAAGATCTACACGATTCTCTGAGGTTCATAGGTTTAATCTTACAGATGTAAGATCGCAAAAATATATTACTTATGTAAGTGATAGGAGATTTTTAAATGATAGGCAACTTTTAATTGTTACAACTCTTATTGATAATGTTGGTAACACGTATTTGAATCAATATGCAAGAGTTGAGAGTAACTATGATATGGGATCATTTGATCTAACAATTGATGATACTGAAGGAATTTTAAGATTTTATCCAACAAAATTTTTTATTAATGATTTTCGTATTACAACACTATCTTACAATATTAATGATAATTTTTCTTCTGTAGGTAATACTTCTTTTGGTGGAGTTGTAGATATTCAATCAAGTAGCGTTTTAGTTTCTTCCGGATCAACTTCTATAGTTTCGATTTCAACAACTTATAGGTCAGCGAAAGTTTTAGTTTCTATCTCCGCAAACGACGGGCAATATGAATTTGACGAACTAACAATTATTCATGATGGAATTAATGTGCAACTTCTAGAATATGGACAGTTAACAAATCATTCTACAGATTCTTTATCAGGTTCTGGTCTTGGTACGTATTATCCATATATTGCTGGTTCACAACTAAATGTTGATTTTATTCCAAATGTTGGAATTGCAGCAACTATCAATACTATTCAGGTTTTGTTTAACGATACTTTATCTATTGGAATAGGTACATATCAAATGAAACATGCTTTATTAGAAGGTAGATCTGTTTCTATTACATCTTCAGCATCACCATCTCCAATAGAAGTGTGTCAATATGATGATTTATATGATGGTTCTTATTTAATTGTTCAAGTTTCGGATAATACGAATAATATACATCAAATATCTGAAGTTGTTCTTGTTGATAATGATACTGGAGTTTATGTTGCAGAATATGGGAACTTAAATACATTATATGGATTGGGGACTATTGGGTCACAAAAATCTTCCTCACTGGTTTCTGTTACATTTACTCCACTTCCAGATATTGATGTAAACGTGAAGGTGTATTTGAATGCATTAAGAAATCAAGATGATGAAAAAGATGTAATTAATTTTATTAATTCAGAAATTCAAACTGATAATGCAATATATGAGGGAACTGAGAGAGATATTAAGAGATCCTTCAATTTAACTCATAAAAATGATCAAATTTTTGAGCGATATTTTGAGGGCAATAATTCCAATATAGTCAGTATTGCATCAAGTACAATTTCTATTCAGAATCACTTTTTCGTAAGCGGAGAACTCATTAAATATTATAATGGTGGAAATGGATCTGATAAATCAATTGGAATTGGAACAACTAGTTTTGTTGGTATTGGATCAACTGATAAATTGCCAAATGAAGTATTTGTTGTTAAATTAGATCAAAATACAATTCAACTCGCAAGAAGTGCTGAAGATGCTCTAAAAATAACACCTAAGATACTAAACATTAATAGTGTTGGTATTGGTTCCTTGCATAAATTTATATCAACAAATCAAAACTCAAAGGTTCTTGTTGCTATTGATAACATTATTCAATCTCCAGTTGTTTCAACTGCTGTTACAAGCACTTTGGCAATTAATGCCTTTACGACTGACGACATACTTTATTTTACAGAAATTACTTCCTTTTTTGGGGGAGATTTAATTCAAATTGAAGATGAAATTATGAAAATTGAGGGTGTTGGTATTGGGAGTACTAATGCAGTTCAAGTTCGTAGACCTTTGGTGGGAACTACTCTTGCAGGATATTCTTCGGGAACTTTAATTACAAAAGTAATTGGTAACTATAATATTGTAAACAATATGCTTAATTTTGTTTCTGCTCCCTATGGAAATATTCCATTAAGTTCCACAACAAATTCCCCAGACGAAAGAGATTGGGAAGGAGTATCAACCAGATCAACCTTCCAAGGAAGAACTTTTATTAGATCAGGAGTTCCAAATTCATCGGAAGAGGCATATTATAGTAATTATATTTTTGATAGTATCTCAGACCAATTTAATGGACTTACAAAAAATTTCAGATTAACTTCCGAAGGAAATGATATTTCGGAAATTGATAATAATAACGCGGTTGTTTTGATCAATGGGATATTCCAAGAACCAGGTTTAACTAATGACTATAATCTAACAGAATCTGTTGGGGTTACTTCAATTACCTTTACCGGTGCTGCTACATCAGTTTCTTATGATGTAAATAATGCATCTATTCCTCGTGGAGGAATTATTGCTTCTATAGGTTCGACAGAAGGATTTGGATACCAACCCTTAGTTTCTGCAGGAGGAACTGCAATAGTTTCTATTGCGGGTACTATTGCAGCAATTAGTATTGGAAATAGTGGATCTGGATATCGAGAAGGTGTTCAAATTGTAAATGTTGGAGTATCTACATCAGCAACGGGAACTCCAAATATACAATTTATTGGTACTGCAACGATAAGCGGAGGTCATGTTGTAAGTATTGCAATTACAAATCCTGGAGCAGGATATACATCCTCAAACACCCCTCATGTTATATTTGATTCTCCATTATCTTATTCAAATATCCCTTTAGTTTATAGTTCTACATCTTCGGGAATAGGAACACAAGCAAGAATTAATATAATCGTAGGACAAAATTCAAATATAATTGATTTTGAAATTATTAATACCGGATATGGATATGGTGAAGGTCAGGTTCTGACATTACCAGTTGGAGGATCTATTGGTATTCCAACCACAGGAGGTTCTTTTAGAGAATTCCAAATTGAAATTGAAAAAACAGCACTAGATAAATTCACCGGTTGGACAATCGGAGAACTTCAAGTTCTAGATAAAATTGATAGTAAATTTAATGGTATAAGAACTAGATTCCCACTTACATTATCAAGTATTCCAATTTCTATTTTTTCATCAAAAGGTTCAAACATTAATATACAAGATACACTTTTAGTGTTTATTAATGATATTTTACAAGTTCCTGGTGAAGGATATATTTTTACTGGAGGAAGTACTATTAGATTTACAGAGGCACTTAAAATTGGAGATACTTGTAAAATCTTATTCTATAAAGGTACTAAAGATGTAGATGTAATTGATGTTGATATACTTGAAACTGTAAAAGTGGGAGACGATTTAACAATTGGATATGATCCATTTGTTGGTCAAATATCTACCCTCCAGGAAGATTATAGAACTGTTACAAGTATAAATTCTATTGATAATGTAAATACGAGTCCATACTTTGGTCCGGGAAATACTGAGGATGAAAATCTTCAGAGACCTGTTAAATGGTGCAGACAAACTGAGGATAGAATTATCGATGAACAAGAAGTTTCAAAAGATAGAATTCTTTATGAGGCAATAATTAATCCAGTATCGTATTTAATTCAACCAGTTTCTGTTGGATCTACTATTGTTTATGTTGATAATATAAGACCATTCTTTAATCCAATAAATGAAAGTGGTAACGTGCCATTACGCAATAAAATCCAAAATTCAGTTATTATGATTTCTCAAGATAATAAAGTTGGTGCTTCTGCTACTGCAGTTGTATCTATTGCAGGAACCATTACATCTATTGAAGTAAAAAATAGTGGACAAGGGTATATTAGTTTACCATTAGTTACAATTCAAAATTCTGTTGGAATTGGAACTACTCTAAGTGTTAATGCATCTGCAATATCTTCTATAACATCAGGAAATGTATCTTCAATTCAAATTGTTAATCCAGGAATTGGATATACATTTACAAATCCTCCGATTGTTCTAATTGAACCACCAAATACATTCAATGAAACTAATCAAGTAGAAACTTATGAAGGTGATTTTGGATACATTGTTGGAATTTCTACAGGATCTGTTGGAGTTGCATCAACTGCAGTAATATTTGATTTTTATATTCCAGAAAATTCTTTCTTGAGAGATATTTCAATAACCGGAGTAACATCAATTAGTGGCATACAAACCGGATACTATTTTGTAACACATAATTCAAGTGTTGGGAGTTCAATAACATCATTAGATTCAAGCGGATTTGTAGTTGGAATAGGAACAACATTTATAGATAATGTTTATCAAGCATCTGCAGTATCAATTGCACAAACTACCGTGTCTGGAATAGGTCTTACTTATGTTGCAAGAGTAACTACAAGTGTACAGGATTATAGTTCTTTGGTTGGAATTAATACATATAATTTCTTTGGTGAATATAGTTGGGGCAAAATACAACTAAAATCTGGAGTAAAAAATATTGAATATAACGCATACACATTTAATGGAGTTTCTGGATTAACTACCAGTACTATTTTAAAAAGAACTAATCCACTAAGGTTCTCAGATTATATCACATAAATAAATAAAAAAACTATAAAATGGCAGCAATTATAACGGATCAAATTAGAATATTGAATGCAAAAAATTTTGTTGCTGGAGTACAAACTTCAAGTAATTCTTATTATTCTTTTATTGGTCTACCAAATCCCATTGATATTCAAAGTGATTGGAACAATAATCCACCATCACCTAAAGACAACTTTGATGAGGAAAACAACTATTGGGATACTATGATTGCATTGAAAAAAATAAATGCAAGTGACATAAGACAAGTTGTACAAAAAAGATTTTGGTCTTCAGGTACAACTTTTGACATGTATCGTCATGACTATAGTAGATCAAATGCCGCAAAAGTTTCCGGTGCCTTAAGTTTATATTCGGCATCATACTATATTTTGAATAGTGATTATAGGGTTTATATTTGCTTACAGAATGGAACAGATCCCGATAATCTATCAGGAAGACCTTCTCTTGATGAACCAAGATTTACTGATTTAGAACCAAGATCTGCAGGTAATAGTGGTGATGGTTATATTTGGAAATATCTTTATACTATTAAACCAACTGATATCATTAAGTTTGAATCTACTGAATTTATGCCGGTTCCTGCTGACTGGGAAACGAGTATTGATAATGCAGAAGTAAGAGATAATGCTGTTGACGGATCTATTAAGATTGTAACTGTAACAAATAGGGGTGTGGGTGTAGGACCATCCAATAAAACTTATACAAGAGTTCCTATTCGTGGAGATGGTACTGGGGCAGAGTGTACAATTGTTGTAAATAATGATCAAAAAATTGAATCAGTTACAATATCTAATCAAGGATCTGGTTATACATTTGGAAATGTTGATTTAGTTGCAGGAAATGTTCCTACGGGCACTACCATGCCAACATTTAATGTAATTATTTCCCCTAAAGGAGGTCACGGAGCAGACATTTACAGAGAACTTGGAGCATATAATGTTCTGATGTATTCTAGAATTGAAAATGATGTTCAAAATCCAGATTTTATTACAGGAAACCAAATCGCAAGAGTTGGAATTGTAGAAAATCCAGAATCATTTGGATCATCTCAAGTTTTAACTTTAGATAAGGCAAGTGCTGTGTATGCACTAAAGTTAACTGGTATTGGAGTTGAAACTGCAACATATGATACAGATTCATTTATTACTCAAACAGTTTCTACAGGAACTACTGCTGTGGGGAGAGTTATTAGTTATGATCAAGTTACTAGTGTTTTAAAGTATTGGCAAGATAGGTCCAACTCAGGATTTTCTACAGTTGGAGTTGCAATAACAAATCCATCTTTTGGATTTGATCAAGTTGAATTTTCAAGTTCTCCTGGCACTGGAGGAAGTCTTGTAATTACTGGCGGATCTGCAAGTTTATCAATTGATGATACATTTACAGGTATATCTACCGTGATAAATAATAGGACGTATTACCTTGGACAATCTTTTACAAGTGGTCTTGCAAATCCTGAAGTAAAAAAACACTCAGGAAATATTATCTACGTAGATAATAGACCATCAATTACAAGATCTCCGAATCAAAAAGAAGATATTAAAGTCATTTTGCAGTTTTAAAAAATTATGTCTCAACAAACCAATCTCAATGTATCACCATATTTTGATGATTTTAACGCAAATAATGACTATCATAAAGTTCTTTTTAAACCAGGAGTTCCTGTTCAAGCAAGAGAACTAACAACTCTTCAGTCAATTCTCCAAAACCAAATCGAAAAGTTTGGACAACACTTTTTTAAAGAAGGTGCAAAAGTAATACCAGGAAATACTTCATACACTCAATTATATTATGGTGTTCAACTTCAAAATACTTTTCTTGGAGTCCCAGTTTCTGCATACGCAGATCAACTTGTCGGAAGTAAAATTACAGGACAAACTTCTGGCGTAACCGCTACTGTAGATAAAGTTCTCCTTCCACAAGACTCTGAAAGAGGAAATTTAACTCTTTATATAAATTATTTAAGTTCAAGTGTTCAAAATAATTCAACTCAACAATTTTCAGATGGAGAATCATTGGTTTCAAATATTACAATTACTTCAGGTCTTTTAGGAAATACTTCTATTGTTGCTGGACAACCATTCGCTGTTACTACATCAAATAATTCTTCAACAGTTGGATCGGCATTTTCAATTTCTGACGGAATTTATTTTGTTCGTGGACAATTCGTAAATGTAAATTCGGAAACTTTAATCTTAGATCAATATAATAATACACCAAGTTATAGAGTTGGTTTATTTGTAAATGAGGAGGTTATTAATTCCGATATTGATGAATCTTTGAGTGATAATTCTCAGGGGTTTAATAATTATGCGGCACCAGGTGCTGATAGGTTAAAAATTTCGGTATCATTATTTAAAAAAAGTTTGACGGATTTTGATGATAATAATTTTGTCGAACTGGCAACAATAAATGACGGTGTATTAAGGTCAAAAGTTACCACAACCGAATATAATTTAATCGCTGACGAATTAGCGAGAAGAACATATAGCGAATCTGGTGATTATATTGTTAATCCTTTTGATGTTTCAATAAAAGAATCTTTGAATAATAATTTAGGAAATCAGGGAATTTTTAATTTAAATCAATTTACTTATGGAGGAGAAACTCCATCTGATGATCTGGTTATATATCAAGTATCTTCGGGTAAAGCATTTATTCGTGGATATGATGTAGAAACCATAAGTACAACATTTTTGGATGTACAAAAACCAAGAACAATTAAAACATTAGAAAATCAATCAATCAATTATAATACAGGTCCAACATTATCTTTAAATAATGTTTATGGAACTCCTGTTATTGGAATTGGAAATACTTATATTTTAAGTTTGAGAGATGAAAGAGTTGGCACCTCCAAAGTTACTGCACCAGGGAAAGAAATTGGAGTTGCTAGAGTTTATGACTTTAGATTAGAATCTGGTTCTTATAGTTTTACAAATCAAAATATAAATGAATGGGGCATTTCATTATATGATGTCCAGACTACTACTGAGATAACTTTAAATGAACCTATCACACTATCAGTACCAACCTTTGTTGAGGGAGCAAATAGTGGTGCAAGTGGGTTTATTAAGGATGCAGTTTCTAATAACACTCTTATTACTTTATATGATACCAAAGGTAGCTTTTTAAAAAACGAATCATTTATTTTTGATGGAATTGAATCTGGACGTGTTTCTGTAGCAGTAACTTCATATAGTATTTCTGATGTCAAATCAGTTTATGGTTTAGTCGGATCTTCATCAACATTTTCAGCAGATTCTGTACAATCTATAAAATCTAACATTGGGATCGCACGTATTTCACCAGAATCTTCAGGCATTAGCACTATTACAAGTACTAATGTTCTATTTCCAGGAAATCTTGTTAAAAGAGATAATTTAATTTCTTACAGTGATACTTCTCTGGCAGATCCAGTTATTGCAAAAGTTGTAAGTGTAGGGTCTACCGAAATTACAATTGCTGGAGTTACTACTGTTACTGGCATTGCTCAAGGAAAACTACCAACTGCAACATTGGAGGTTACTGATCTTAAAATATTAACAACCAATTTAGAATCATCAACGGACAACACACTATATACACCATTCCCAAAAAGTAATATTTCTAATGTAGATTTAAATAATGCAAATCTCACCATCAGAAAGTCGTTTCCTGTTAATATTGAGTCAAACCAACTATCCGACACAGTGAGTGCCGGAACAAATGAAACATTTTTACCCTTTGATGAGGAAAGATATTCTTTAATTAGATCTGATGGTTCTACCGAATTATTAACTTCAGATAAATTTTCCTTTATTAATGGTGGTACTCAACTTCAAATTTTTAACTTAGGAACTAATAATACTGGCGCAACCTTAATTACAACTCTTAGAAAAATTAAACCAAAAGCAAAAGCAAAAAGAAAAAATAGGGTTAATAGTATTATAATTGATAAGTCAAAATATGTGGGATCTGGTATTGGAGGAACCACCTTGAATGATGGTCTTGAATTTGGAAATTATGCTTATGGAACAAGAGTTCAAGATAAAAATATATCTCTAAATGTTCCTGATATTATTGAGATACATGGAATTTTTGAGTCAGCAGATACTGATTCTCCTTCTGCGCCGAAAATGGTTCTTTCGTCTATCAATGGACCAACTAACACAACATCAGACTTAATTATTGGCGAACAAATTGTAAGTCAAAATGGAGATACTATTGGTATAGTTGCCGAAAAATTAACTTCATCTCAAATAGTATTTGTTTATAAAAATCAAAATAATTTTAAAGAAGGAGAGACGGTAACATTTAGAGAATCTAATATTCAGGCAGTTATTGTAACATTAGATTCACCAAGTTTCGATATATCATTTAACTATACATTTTCTATTGGACAAAAAGGAACTTTTTATGATTATGGATTTATTACTAGAAAATTAAATTCCGAAGAACCAAACAAAAAAATAAAAATCTATTTTTCTAGTGGATTTTATGATTCTTCAGATGATGGAGATATTACGACAGTAGAGTCATACAATACTTATGATTATGCTAATGAAATAAGAACTATTAATGGAGTTAGAAATACTGATATTATTGATATTAGACCAAGATTTTCTCCATATACAGTTATTGAAAATTCAAGATCGCCATTTGAATTTTTTGGAAGATTATTCAATGCTTCGGGAAATTCGGCAACAAATATTTTGGCATCTGATGAGGAAATTTTAAGTAATTTTTCATTCTACTTGGGTAGAATTGATAGCGTTTATCTTGCGAAAGATGGTAAATTTCAAGTCAAATATGGAACACCATCAGAAAAACCAGAAAAACCATCTTCTTCCGATGATTCTTTAGAGTTATTCTCTATAGAATTGCCTCCATATCTTTATTCAGTATCAGATGCTTCCATTCAATTTTTGGAGCATAAAGGATATAAAATGTCCGACATTAGGAATCTTGAAAGTAGAATTAAAAATTTAGAGTATTATACTGCATTGTCTCTTTTAGAAACAAACACAGCAAATCTTTTTATTTCAGATTCAAATGGATTGAATAGATTTAAATCTGGATTTTTTGTCGATAACTTTACAACTACTTTATCTCAAGAAAATGGTGCAGAAATAAAGAATAGTATTGATACTAAAAATAAAGAGTTAAGACCAAAACATTATACTAATTCCATTGATTTGATTTTTGGTCCAGTAGAAAATACGGATCCAACTGATGATTTAGCATTCTCATCAATTGAGGGTATCAATGTTAGAAAATCTGGAGACATTATTACACTAGATTATGCCGAATTAGAATGGTTAAAACAACCTTTTGCAACAAGAACAGAAAGTGTTACGCCCTTTTTAGTTAACTTTTGGAAAGGAACACTTGAAATTACTCCGCCTTCTGATACCTGGGTAGATACTGTTCGTTTAGAATCTAAAGTTATTACACAAGAAGGAAATTATGCACAAACTTTATCATCTTTAAATATAGATCCTCAAACTGGATTTGGACCAACAGTATGGAATTCTTGGGTTGATGTTTGGACTGGACAGGAAAGAGTAGAATCTACGAAAAATAGAACGGAAACTACACACGGAACAGGTAGAACTTACAACCAAATGGAGGCCGGTAACTGGCACTTAGGACAAAAAGACCATATGGGTAGATACGCAACTTATCCAACAACTACCACAACTGTTATTCAAGATAATTTATTAGAAATTATAGATACTGGAGTATCAAGTAGAAGTGGACTAAGAACTATAGTAAGTGAACAATTTGATAAAACATCATTTGGTGATAGAGTTGTAAACAGAGATCTTGTTGCATTTATGAGATCCAGAAATCTTCAGTTCATATTGAAGCAAGTAAAACCATTAACACAATTATATGCATTTTTTGATGGGGTAGATGTAACAAAATATTGCGTTCCAAAATTACTTGAAATTAATATGATTTCTGGCGTATTTCAGGTCGGAGAAACTGTAATTGGTAGGATACAAGCAACTGGATTGGGTCCAGATTTATCTAATGAATCGCCCAAAATTACTTTTAGAGTGTCGCAATCAAATCATAAAGAAGGACCATATAATTCCCCTAACAAAGTATTTTCAGAAAATCCATACACAAAGCAAGTATTACCTGCAACATATTCTTCAACATCATCAATATTGAATATTGATACTTTTTCTCTTTCAAATGAACCACAAGGATTATTTAATGGGTGGATAGGAAGTGGAATGGTTTTAACTGGAAGTATTAGTGGTGCTCAGGCTTCTATTACAAATATTAGGTTAGTATCAGATTTATCAGCAACTTTAATCGGAAGTTTGTTTATACCAAATCCAAATAGTAATATACATCCAAGATTTGAGTCCGGAACTAAGTCATTAACTTTTATTAATAATACATTTAATGATCAAAATTTTGCTACAACTATTGCCGAAGAAAACTTTTCTTCTAGCGGAACTTTACAGACAGTTCAGGAAAATATCATTTCTATTAGAAATGCAAGAATTGAAAGTAGAGTTCTGACTGAATCAAAACAAATTTCAAGATCTACAGGGACTAAAGTGGTTAGTAGTACTGTTTTATCTTCTTCAAGCGTTACTAACTATCCACCACCTCCACCACCCCCTCCACCACCACCTCCTAGTTCTCCCGTTTATATTACAGGAGCTTTAATTCGCGATACTTATGGAGGAAACGCTGCTGCAGCAGTTGCAGCTGCTCAAGCTACGGGAAGACCTATCGTAGTGGGACAAGGTGCAGTTAGTACTTGGGGGGTCAATCCCAATGTGGGTAAAGTTGTTGCTCCTGCAAAAAACCTTCAAACGAGTATATATCAAAATCCTTTTTCTCCTAACTGTTATAAAGACCCATTAGCACAATCATTCATAATTGATGAAAGCACTGGAATTTTTCTCACAAGGTGCGATGTTTTCTTTAGAACTAAAGATGATACCGATGTTCCAGTCACAATTCAAATAAGAACCATACAGAATGGATTGCCTTCAGAGTTTGTACTTCCGTTTTCTGAAATTGTATTAGATCCTGATGAAGTTGAAATTTCTAATGATTCATCTATTGCGACACCAATAGTATTTAAATCGCCCATTTATCTTGAGGGTGGAAAAGAATATTGTGTCTGCTTACTTTCAAATTCAACAAAGTACAGTGTTTACATTTCAAGAGTTGGTGAAAATGATTTAATAACAGAAACTTTTATTTCTAACCAACCCTACCTTGGATCTTTGTTCAAATCTCAAAATGCTTCAACCTGGGAACCAAGTCAGTGGGAGGACCTTAAGTTTACACTCTATCGTGCAGATTTTATTGAATCAGGAACTGTAGAAGTTTATAATCCTCAACTCACTGAAGGCAATAATCAAATTGCTAAATTAATGCCAAATTCTCTTAACTTTAATTCCAAAAAAGTTAGAATAAGTTTAGCATCTACAATTAATGATTCAAACTTTATTATCGGAAATACTATTTTGCAAAGTGGAACAAACGCATCAGGAAACTATGTGGGAAATGCAGGAATTGCAACAGGTTCATTAAATATTATTAATGCTGGTATTGGATATACTCCATCTTCTGGTATTGCAACTTTCACTGGAATTAGTTTACAAACAATTACTGGTAAGGGTAGAGATGCAACTGCTACAATTACCATAAACAATGGAGTCGCAATTGGAGCAACTATTACTTCTGGGGGAAGTGGATACCAAATTGGAGACGTTCTTGGAATTTCTAATATTGGAGCATTTAATGTCGGAATAAATGCAAGATTTTCACTTCCAAACATTTCCAATCTTAATCAAATTATAGTGGATAATATTCAAGGAGACTTTGTTGTTGGTGAATCCAAAACAATTCAGTTTGTGAATAGTTTAGGTATTACAACATCTCTAAATGGAACTGGTGTATTTGTTGACGAAATTATTGAAGAGTCTGATGGTAGACATATTAAGATAGATCATAAAAATCACGGAATGTATTTTCAAGATAACTTAGTTACAATTTCTAATGTAGAATCAGATATCAAACCAACTAAATTGAGCATTCAACTTGCGGCAGATTCTACAGGACCAATATCAGTTGATGATTCTAGTGCTTTTGGTACGTTTGAAAATGTTGGTGTTGGAACAACAAACTCAGGTTATCTACTTATTGGTGATGAGGTTATTGAATATACTTCAGCATCAGGTGGAGTGATTAGTGGTTCTCCGTCTATTGTTAGAGGATCCAATCCTACAACTCATCCAATCGGATCTCCTGTTTACAAGTATGAATTGAATGGAGTTTCATTAAAAAGAATTAATAAAACTCACGATTTAAATAATGTAACTATTGCAGATCCTATTACTTTTGATTCTTATCACATTAACCTTGATATGTCTAGTGATGGTGTCGATAGAAGTGTTGGAACTAGTTTCCCAACTCTTTACGCAAATCAAACAAAATCAACTGGCGGATATAACACTAGAGCATCACAAAATATGCCATTTGAAATTATTACACCTCTTATTCAAAATCTTACGGTGCAAGGTACTTCGTTAAGTGCAGAAGTAAGAACTATTACTGGTTCTAGTATCAGTGGAAATGAAATTCCATTTACTGATGTTGGTTTTGAACCTATTACGATTAATTCCCCAAATTATCTAGATAGCACAAGAATTATTGCATCAAAAGTAAATGAAGATAATAAATTATCCAATTTACCTGGCAATAAGTCAATGAATATGAGATTAACTTTAGGTACGACCGATACAAAACTCTCTCCGGTTTTAGATACTCAAAGAATAAGCGCCATATTAACTTCAAATAGAATCAATAGTGTGATTGAAAATTATGCTACTGATGCAAGAGTTGATACAATTAATGGAGACCCATCAGCATTCCAATATATTTCAAAGGAAATTACTTTAGAAAATCCTGCTTCTTCAATTAAGATTATTCTTGATGCACATATTAATCTGTATTCAGATATTCGAGCATTATATGCAATTAGTGAAAATCAAAACTTTGATCCTATCTTTACACCGTTTCCTGGATATGCGAATCTCAATTCGAGAGGAGAGATTATAAACTTTGAGGATAACAGTGGTTTATCTGATAAATTTATATCACAATCAAACTCTATTGGATTTACTTCTCCTGAACTTGAATATAAAGAATATACATTTACTGCTGATAACTTGTCAACATTTAAATCTTATAGAATTAAACTTATTATGTCATCTACTAACCAAGTTTATATTCCTAGAGTAAGAAACTTACGAGTAATTACACTAGCTTGATATGGATTATATTAAAGTGAAAGGATATAATCATCTGATTCGAGATCCTAAAACAAATTCTATTATTAATACTAATATGTCAGAATATGCCGAATATCTTTCTAGAAGAGATTCTAAACTAAAAGAAAATGAAAGGGTAAATAATCTCGAATCTGATATCGCAAATATGAAAGAAGATTTAGATGAAATTAAATTTTTACTTAGGAGATTGATTAATGAATCCTGATACTGTAGAACTTTCAAACTTGTCAAAAAATTTTGAGTATGTAAAATTCAGTAACCAAATTAATAATATTGATGATATTGATGCAATCAGAACTCTTGCCAAGTGCTACTTTAAACTTTATTTAAAACAACAAGAAATAGTTTCCGAGTGGGTAATACCACAATCATAAATATTATTATTGGAGGATAGCACAAATGGCACAACCATCTTCTAGGCAAGAACTTATAGAATATTGTAAAAGAAAATTGGGTGCTCCAGTATTAGAGATTAATGTTGCTGATGAGCAAATCGAAGATTTAGTAGATGATGCTGTCCAATTTTTCCAAGAAAGACATTTTGATGGGGTATATCCTACATTTTATAAGTACAAAATTACACAAAATGATATTGATCGTGGTAGAGCAGGATATAGTGGAGGATCCGTAGGTATAGCGTCCACATCAGTAACTACAAACATAGTCGGTACTGCTACCACATTTACTTATTTTGAAAATAGTAATTATTTACAAGTTCCCCCAAATGTAATTGGAATCAATAAAATTTTTATGTTTGATGGTGCAAATACCATCACTAGCAGTATGTTTAGTGTTAAGTATCAATTATTTCTGAATGATATCTACTATTGGGGAACAACAGAACTTCTTAGTTATGCAATGGTTAAAACATACCTAGAAGATTTGGATTTTCTTTTAAATACACAAAAACAAATACGTTTCAATAAAAGACAAGATAGACTATATCTTGATGTCGATTGGTCATCTTTAAGAAATGGTCAATACGTCATCATAGATTGTTATTCAACTTTAGATCCAAATGATTATTCAAGAGTTTGGAATGATTCCTTTATTAAACCATACTTAACTTCATTGATTAAAAGGCAATGGGGTCAAAATATGATGAAATTTACTGGAGTTAAACTTCCTGGTGGTGTTGAGTTAAATGGAAGACAAATGTACGATGATGCTCAAAGAGAAATTGATGTTTTAATGGAAAAAATGTCCAATACTTATGAACTTCCTCCCTATGATATGATTGGTTGAAAATATGTTAAATCCATTTTTTCTTCAGGGGTCTAAAGCAGAACAAGGATTAATCCAAGATTTAATCAATGAGCAATTAAGAATGTACGGTGTAGAAGTTTATTATCTACCTCGCCAATACATTACTGAAAAAACAGTCATAAAAGAAGTTATAGAATCGGAATTTAATAATGCTTATCCTATAGAAGCATATGTCGATACTATTGAAGGATATGGAAATAATCCGACCATTTTATCAAAATTTGGAATTCAAGCATTAAATGAAATTACTCTAGTAATTTCGAGAGAAAGATTTAAAAATTATATTTCACCATTAATTAAAAATCAATCTAATATTAAATTATCATCTAGACCCAAAGAGGGAGATTTAATTTATTTTCCCCTTGGAGATCGTTTATTTGAAATTAAGTACGTTGAGCACGAAAAACCTTTTTATCAACTTCAAGGATTATATACATATGAGTTAAGATGTGAACTCTTTAGATACGAGGATGAACTTATCGATACTGGAATTGGCGAAATTGATGATAATATTATTGGAGAAGACTCATCAAAACCAGATCAAATTGCAGTAGGCAATCTAACTAATCTTACTATGATTGGAGTAGGTATTACTGCAACTGCATCTGCTTCAATTGTAAATGGCGGTATAAGATTTATTACTGTTACAAATAGAGGTGGGGGGTACACTAATGTTCCGACAGTTGGCATTTCTTCTGCTCCTGTGGGCGGAGGAACTGCAAGTGCTATTGCAGATATGATTGGTGGTATTGTCGTATGTAATGACAATACAAATCCTAAAGCTCAATCAGTCCAAAGTGTTTCTCTAACAAATGCTGGGTTTGGGTATACGGTAACACCTGGAGTAAGATTTATTGGTGGGGGCGGGAATGGTGCAACTGCTACTGCAACGTTAGGAGACGGTATAGTCGGTATTATTACACTAACAAATGCAGGTTCAGGATATGTAAATGCTCCTACTATTATTTTTACTGGAATATCCACCATTTCTGCTGCCGCAACTGCAAAAGTCTCCGCTGCAGGAACAATTACTTCAATTCTTATTACGAATGCGGGTCTTGGTTATACATTACCGCCTGGAATTATAATTGGAAATCCATCTTTAAATTCAACTGGTAATTTTATATTTAATGAACTCATAACCGGAACTCAAAGTGGCGTAACTGCAAGAGTTAAATCTTGGAGTTCTACTACAAATGTCCTTCAAGTATCTAAAGTTACAGGGGAGTTCATTACTGGAGAAAATATCGTTGGAAGTTCGTCAAGTGCATCTCACTATTTGAGATCAATTGATGTTTATGCAGTAAAAGATGGTTATGCGGTAAATGAAGAAATTGAAGATGAAGCAGATACAATCATAGATTTTAGTGAAAATAATCCTTTTGGTATGCCATAATTTATAGATAGATAAATATTTATTATTAATCGATTAAATAATAGTATTATAAATTAAATCATATGTTTGAATACTTCTATCACGAAATTTTGCGAAATACTATAGTTTCGTTTGGTTCTTTGTTTAATAATATTACTATTAAACATAAAAATAACTCTAATGACGTGGTAAGCGTGATTAAAGTTCCTTTTTCATATGGACCAACTCAAAAATTTCTTGCAAGACTTAATCAATCACCAGATTTAAACAAACCAATCCAAATTACATTACCGAGAATGTCATTTGAATTTACTGGTTTAACATATGATTCAACAAGAAAATCCACCACAACTCAAACTTTTACTGCAAAGTCAATAACTGACGGAAGGGAAACAAAAAAAGTTTATTTGCCGGTTCCGTATAATTTGCAATTTGAGGTCAGCATTATGTCAAAATTAAATGACGATGCTCTCCAAATTATAGAACAAATTTTACCATACTTCCAACCAGCATATACAATGACTGTTGAATTGGTAGATGAAATTAACGAAAAAAGAGATGTTCCAGTAATTCTAGAGAACATCACAATGCAAGATGATTATGAGGGTGATTTTACATCTAGAAGAGTTTTAATTTATACATTAAGATTTACTGCAAAAACTTACTTGTTTGGACCAACATCTTCTGCAACAAAAGATATTGTCAAGAAAATTTCTGTCAGTTATATTACTGGAGATACTACAAATACACCAACTAGAGAGATAGTTTATTCTGCAGAACCAAGAGCAATTAAAAATTATACAGGAATTGTAGTAACAAATATATCAAATGATATTAGCAGTGAAGACACTCTAATTACTGTAAATGATATATCTTCAATTTTACCAAATACATATCTTGATATTGAAGGAGAAGAGATATTTGTAAAACTCATATCCGGAAATATTCTTACTGTCGAAAGAGGAAAAGATGGGACACCAATTACTTCACACTTAGCAGGTGCAGCAATCAAGTCAATCACAAGCACTGATAATGAACTTATAGAAACTGGAGATGATTTTGGATTTAGTGGTTCTACATTTTGATAGAGTATAAAAAATGGTAAAAAAATTTGACAAATTAAACGAGACATTCAATGTAGATGCGGAAATAGTTCCAGTCGAGGAAGAAAAAGTTTCTGAAAAAATACAAAAATGTACTTCAGATGCCGATGATATTAAAAAAGATTATGATTATGCAAGAGGCAATTTATATTCTTTAGTGGAGAAGGGGCAAGAAGCAATTAACGGAATGTTAGAACTGGCACAAGAAAGTGAAATGCCTCGGGCATATGAAGTTCTTGGACAGTTAATTAAAACTACCACCGAAACGACAGAAAAACTTATGGCACTACATAAGATTAAAAAGGATGTAGAAGAGGATACTTCAAAAGGACCAACAACCGTAAATAATGCCCTTTTTGTCGGTTCTACTACAGAATTAGCAAAACTTTTAAAGCAACAATCACAAAATCAATTAGAATAATAAATAAATCAAGGGTTCGTTTATCTAATGAATAAATTTAAATCTCATAAGACGGTTGAACAAATTGCAAGGAAACATCGAATGGATGTTTCTTTTATACAAAAGCAACTTGATATGGGTGAACCCATTGAGCATGAGCATACAAAAGATCACAATTTAGCAATGGATATTGCTCTTCAACATCTTGATGAAATTCCAGATTATTATACACGTTTGAAAAAGATGGAAGCAGATGCTAAAAAGCATCATAAAAAGTTTAAAGATGTGAAAGAAGAAAATAGTAGTGATGGAAATCTTCAATATGATTGGGATTATCCTATACATTCAGAAAATACTAGATATTGTCCGAAGTGCAAGAAAAATGAAACAAAAGAAGAATGTAGATATGGTGAGAAATATTGGTTATTATTTTCTTTACCTTCAAAGTTAAAAGAGGGAAATCTCCATAAATGGTATCAAGATTCAGAATCAGTTGATAAAAAACCCGGTTGGGTTGAAGTAATCTCTGGAGAACCTTGCGCTCGTGAGGAAGGTGAAGAAGGAACACCAAAGTGTGTTTCTTCTGATAAAAGAGCAAGTATGACTAAAAAAGAAAGAATATCTGCCCAAAAAAGAAAAAGTGCTGCAGACCCAAATCAACCAGAAAAATCTGGAGCAGCAAAACCAACTTATGTTTCTACCGATAAACCAGAGAAAAAAATGAACGAAGAAAAAGACATTAAAGGCAAAGGTAGTGGTAAAAAAGATGCTTGTTATCATAAGGTAAAGTCAAGATATGATGTTTGGCCAAGCGCATATGCTTCAGGAGCACTTGTAAAATGTCGCAAGGTTGGTGCAAAAAATTGGGGAAATCAATCAGAGGCAATTATGCACGAAGAAGAAAGATTTTGTCCTTTATGCGACAAAAGAGAAACAAGATCAGAATGTTCTTACGGGGAAAAAGCCTGGGATAAAGTTTCGGTAAAGGATGAAGAATATTCTATGGCAAGATCAGAGTTAAAAACTATCCATAACGCACTTAAGAGACTAGAACAAAAGGTCGGTAAGGGTGAAGGTGATTTAGAAGCATGGGTTCAATCAAAAATCACTAAAGCGGCAGACTACTTGGATACTGCGGCAGATTATGTAGCAAGTGGAGAAATGGACATTGGTGAAGGGAAAAGTTTTGAAATTAAAAAAGATAAAAAGCCTTTGACAAGACCCCAACAAAAGATCCATAGTATGACACCAAAACAAAGAGGACAATTACCACAAGAAATGGTAAAAAAATTAATAGGTCCAGTTGATTTACCACCAATGAATTTAAATAAAGAAGAAACTCTTGTAGATAAACTCACAAATGAAATTCTCGATGAAAAGTGTTGGGTAGATTATAAAAAGAAAGGAATGAAAAAAATGTTTGGTAAAAGATATCCAGATTCCGTAAAAGTTGAAGATGTATCAATTGAAGATGCTGAAGGTAATATCTTTGCTGAAGTTGTAGATATTATTAAACCAGAACCAATTAAAGGGTTTAAGTCTCAAGTAGAAGAGGCAACAAGACTTCAAGCACAAACTGGAAATGTTATTGCAATTACTCTTTCTTGGAGGGCAAAATATTACTCAATGAAAATGTTTTTTCCACAAGTAAAACTTCCAACTCGTAAAGAAATTAGCAATGAACTTCAGAAAGTCTATCCGGGATCAGTTGTAATTCATCACTCTATTTCTGAACTTCAACCAGGTCAACCTTTAATTCAAGCATTTGGTCCACAAGGAGGAAGTGCGCCAAAGTTTGGTCCAAATAAAAATTATGTAAAACCTATAGGAGAAGAGATTGAGATTGATGAAGCAGTAAAATTAGATAAATCAAAAATGAAGTGCAATAAACCAAGAGCACAAGCAGTTGGTGACTCTCTTACTGGAAAGTCACATGTTGTTAAGGCATGTTCTGGAGGAGAAGAAAAAATTATTCGTTTTGGGCAAAGAGGGGTAAAAGGTTCTCCAAAAAAAGAAGGTGAGTCAGAGGAATATGCAAATCGTCGAGGTGCATTTCAGAAAAGACATGCCAAAAATATTTCTAAAGGTCCAATGTCCGCTGCTTATTGGGCAAATAAAGTTAAATGGTAGCATAAAGAGTTTTTATTATGTCAAATGATGTTTACTTGGGCAATCCATTGCTCAAAAAAGCAAATACGCCGATTGAATTTACTGAAGAACAAATTCTTGAGTTTGTTAAATGTCAGGATGATCCAGTTTATTTTTCTAAAAATTATGTAAAGATTGTTACTCTCGATCATGGATTGCAAAAGTTTCAACCTTACAATTTTCAAGAAAAATTAATTAAAAATTTCCATAAGCATAGATTTAATATCTGTAAGATGCCCAGGCAGACGGGCAAAGCCTTATCCTTAGATACTCCAATTCCAACGCCAGAGGGTTGGACGACAATGGGGGATCTTAAGGTTGGAGATATTATTCTTTCTCCTGATGGCAATAATGTTTCAGTAACAATGAAAACTGAGATCATGCACAATCATGATTGTTATAAATTATATTTTGATAACGGCGAAGAAATAATTGCAGATGCCGAGCACCTATGGGAAGTTGATAGTTCTTATTGGAGAACTAATAAAAAAGTTATAACTTCAAAACAAATTTACGAAATTTACAAAACAAAAACAAATAATAAAAGAGGAAAAGGTGTTGAAGGTTCTTTATTTGTCCACAAATCAAAACCAGTCAAATTTGCAAAAAATAATTTAAATATCGATCCCTATCTTTTGGGAGTTTGGTTGGGGGATGGGTATTCTACAGATGGGAGAATAATATCACATAAAGATGATTTTAATTTTTATAAAACAAAAATAGATGTAGAATATGAAAGAGATACTAATAACTGTATTAGATTTAAGGTTAGAGACTTATATTTAAATCTAAAATCATATAATCTTTTAAAAAATAAACATATTCCAATAGAGTATTTAAGAGCATCAATTGATGACCGAATGGAGCTTCTTCGTGGATTAATGGATACTGATGGATCTGTAAAAAGAAATACAAGATCTTACGAATTTTATCAAAAAAATTATGAGTTTATATTACAATTTGTGGAATTATTGTCAAGTTTGGGTATCAAATCAAACATAAGGCATAAAAAAATAAAAGATAATTATTATCATACAGTATCTTTTACGACAAAACATAAAGTTTTCAATCTTCCAAGAAAAATTGATGTTTGCGACTCACAAAGATCTACTAGACCTCAGGAAGATAGGCACTATATTCATAAAATAGAAAAAATTGATAGTGTTCCAGTTGCTTGTATCCAAGTCGATAGTGATAATCATTTATTTTTATGTGGAAAAACCTTTATACCGACTCATAATTCAACCACTGTTGTCGCATATTTACTTCATTATGCAGTTTTTAACGATAACGTAAATATTGGTATTCTCGCAAACAAAGCAGCAACTGCAAGAGAACTTTTAGATAGACTTCAGACTGCATATGAAAATCTACCAAAGTGGATGCAACAAGGTATTATATCTTGGAATAAAGGATCTCTTGAATTGGAGAATGGAAGTAAGATCTTAGCTGCTTCTACTTCTGCTTCTGCGGTTCGTGGTATGTCATTCAATATCTTATTTTTGGATGAATTTGCTTTTGTTCCCAATCACATTGCAGATTCATTCTTCGCATCAGTTTATCCAACCATTACATCCGGCAAGAATACCAAAGTTATTATAGTTTCCACTCCACACGGTATGAATCATTTCTACCGAATGTGGCACGATGCAGAAAAAGGTAAAAATGAATATATCTTTACTGATGTTCACTGG
>Ga0213866_10000799_pt1 | contig 24470 bp, 30 predicted proteins | sample PICome_11_FD_160079 | JGI IMG/M metagenome (GOLD analysis project Ga0213866, IMG submission 160079) | Coastal seawater microbial communities near Pivers Island, North Carolina, United States - PICO284 | ecosystem: Environmental > Aquatic > Marine > Coastal | place: USA: North Carolina...
CAGCGTTCGGTGTTTCCGGATCAGCTGCCTGAGCTCATGCTCGAAGCGGAGAGGGCCGACTCCAGCGCCAGCCTGCAGTGGCATTGGGAGAGCAGCGATGCTGTGCAGGTGCTCCAGATTTCCACTGCGCCCTGGGCCGGTGCGGAGCGAATTGACGGGTTGCATCAGCTCCCATCGTTGAGGGGATCGGCCCCAATACCTTCGCGATCTCACACGGAGGTGGTTGGCTTGCTGGGGCCGGCAGCTGCTGAGCTCTGGGGGGCCGTGCTGCCGGATTTATGCCGTTTGCTGCAGCACCGTCCTCACCCTGGCTGCAGCCTGGCCTGTCAGCAGCTTGGCGTCGCAACGCAACGGGTCCCTGTCGAAGCCACTTCTTTTGTTCATCGCGACGCCGAGTGGAAACCTTGGATCACGGCGGCGTGGACGCCGGGGGATACCCCTGGCCAGAAGCGCAGCCTCGCCTGGCTTGAAGCGGTCTGGCAGATCCTCGAGCCGATCTGCCCTGGCGTGCATCTGGCGCAGTTACATGACCATCTGCCCTTTCATCACAGGGAGTTGGAGGCAGCGTTCGGCCCCTGGTTGCCGGAGTTGCGAAAGCTGAAACAGCGCTTGGATCCGGCAGGCACCCTGCCGTCGCTCTGATTTACGGTCGCCGCTAACCGGCATCCGTTGATGGCCAAGCGATCCAACCCAACCCTGGTGAATCAGTGGTTGGCCAACCCCAGCAAAGACCTGCTTTCCGGTCTGGTGGTGGCGTTCGCCATGATCCCCGAGGCCATTGCCTTCTCGGGAATTGCTGGGGTGGACCCGAAGGTGGGTCTGTTTGGAGCGTTCTGCCTGTCGCTGACCATCGCAGTCGTGGGTGGTCGCATGGCCATGATTACCTCTGCCACCGGTTCCACCGCCCTTTTGATGACAGGGCTTGTGGCCACCGGTGAGGCCCGGGGTCCTGGCCTTGGCGTTCAGTACTTAATGGTGGCCGGGCTGGTCACTGGCCTGCTCCAGATCCTCTGGGGCTATCTGCGTCTCGCCTATCAGATGCGCTTTGTTCCCCAAGGGGTGCTGAGCGGCTTCGTCAATGCGCTGGCCTTGCTGATTTTTCAGGCCCAGCTGCCTCAGCTTGGTTTCGATTTTCATGCTGGAGAGGCTGATCATGGGGCCTCGTCTCTGCTCCCCCATGGCGGGCAGATCCCCATCGTCTGGGGATTGGTGCTTCTGGGCCTGGTGATCATCTATGGCCTTCCCCGGTTGACGCGGGTGGTGCCTTCTCAGCTGGTGGCCATCATTGTGCTGACGGCGATCAGCGTGGGGTTCAGCTTCGACATCCCCACGGTCAGCAGCCTCGGCACCCTCCCTGCGGGTTTGCCCTCCTTCAGCCTTCCTTTCGGAGAAGGTGGTGTTCCTTTCGACTTCGACACTCTGGGATTGGTGCTCCCCACAGCCCTGGCCATCTCCCTGGTGGGTCTGATGGAAACCTTCCTGACTCAGGACATCCTCGACGACAAGACCGACACCACCACCAACAAGAACGTTGAGGCCCGGGGCCAGGGCATCGCCAACATCGTCGCTTCCCTGTTCGGTGGCATGGCCGGCTGCGCTCTGGTGGGTCAGTCCGTGATGAATGTGGACAACGGCGGTCGCACGCGACTTTCAACCCTGTTCTCGGGGGTGAGTCTGCTGGCGATGATCCTGCTTGCTGGTCCTTGGTTGAAACAGATTCCGATGGCGGCCTTGGTCGCCGTGATGATCAGCATTGCCGTCAGCACCGCTGATATCAATGGCCTGCGCAACCTGCGACGCATTCCGAAGAGCGATACCTCGGTCATGCTGATGACCTTTGCCGTCACCATGCTCACCACCCCTCACAATCTCGCCCTTGGCGTCTTGGCAGGTGTGGCATTGGCTGGAATTCTGTTCAGCCGCAAGGTGGCCAAGGTGATTCAGGTTGAGGCCATCGAAATCAGCGATCAGGAGCGTTTGTACCGCGTTGAGGGCCAGCTCTTTTTCGTCAGCAAGGTGTATTTCCTTCAAGGATTTGATCTTCACGATCATCCCGAGCGCATCACCATTGACCTCTCCCAAGCCCACATCTGGGACCAGAGCGGCGTGGCCGCGCTCGATCAGGTCATCCGCAAATTCCGCAACAGTGGTTCTGTTGTGAGCGTTGTCGGCCTCAACGAAGAAAGCCTTGATCTGTTCGAGCGGATCGGTGGTCAGGAATCAGCCCATGCCTGAGCTTCAGCTTGGTTGGCACGACAAACACTGAGGTCTTGGCGCATGGCCAAAAGGCGCTGCTGAATCTGCACGTCTTGGGGGTTCGCCTCCACATACCGCTCGGTTACATCGTGACTGATGCTCAACAACAGGCAAAGCGTTTGAAAATCACGTCCTGCCCGTTGCTGGGCGCTCTCTAAAAGAACACCCAACAGCGCCATCTTGTTGTTGTAAACACCACGGTCTTTGTTCTCCCAGGCGAGCGCTCCAGGTGCAGTGATTCCAGCGATCAGTCCGGCCAAAAGCCAGGCCAAGACTCTCATTGAAGCAACACTATGTCCCGTAAACGTAGGTCGGACGCGATGGATGTGCCCGGGATCTGGGACAATCCCACCCGATCCGTACCAATGCTGATGTTCCGATCCAGTTCGCGTGTTCTGATCGTCGCTTTGGCCGGATTGTCCGCTTGCCTTGCATCCTGCGCCTCGCTGGACAGTGCTGGTGGATCGCGTCTGGATCTTGTTAAGGCGCGCGGGGAGTTGCTCTGCGGGGTGAGCGGCAAGATCCCAGGCTTTAGTTTTCTCAGTCCCGATGGTCGTTACACCGGTCTGGATGTCGACATCTGCCGTGCCATGGCTGCTGCTTTTGTTGGCGATGCTGACAAGGTTCAGTACCGGCCTTTGACCGCGCCCGAGCGATTCACGGCCTTGCGATCGGGCGAGATCGATCTGTTGTCACGTAACACCACCCACACCCTCAGCCGTGATGCGGTGGGGGGAAATGGGCTGCGCTTTGCGCCTGTGGTCTTCCACGACGGGCAGGGGTTAATGGTGAATGCCGCTAGTGGCGTTCGATCACTGGCTGATTTGAGCGGCAAGTCCATTTGCGTGGGATCGGGCACCACAACCGAGCAAAACCTCAACGACGCCTTCGCTTCCAAGGGGCTTCCCTACACACCGATCAAATATCAGGATCTCAATCAGGTGGTCGGCGGCTACCTCCAGGGGCGGTGCGAAGCCATAACGTCCGACCGGTCACAACTGGCGGCGGCGCGCTCTGGTTTCAGCGATCCCCAGGAGCATCTGATTCTTGATGACAGGATCAGCAAGGAGCCCTTGGCTCCGGCCGTTGTGGGTGGTGACCAGCCCATGGGCGATGCCATGACCTGGGTGGTCAACGCCCTGATTGAGGCGGAGGAGAAGGGCATCACCCAAGCGAATGTGGACGAGGTGGTGAAGAAAGCCGCAGCCGATCCCTCCCAGACCGCTCTGCGGCGGTTCCTTGGTGTGGATCCAGGCCTGGGTCGCAAACTCGGTCTCCCCGATGACTTTGTTGTTCAGGTGATTCGATCCACCGGCAATTACGGCGAGATCTACAACCGCCATCTGGGACCAGACAGCGCCGTGGCCATTCCGCGGGGGGCCAACCGTCTGGCCGGTGAGGGTGGTTTGATGATCTCCCCACCCTTCACCTGATGCGGCAGCGTCGACTTCTGGTTCAGGTTGGTGTCGCCGCCGTTCTGATTGGCCTGCTGGCCCTGTTGGTCAACAATCTGGCCGTCAACCTGATCCGTACGGGGTTGGGGCTGGGTTTTGGCTGGCTGGGCCGGCCTGCTGGTTTTGCCCTGGCGGAGACCGCTCTCCCCTATGCCCCCTCGGATAGCTACCTCTGGGCGTTGACCATCGGTTGGCTCAACAGCCTCAAGGTGATCGCAGCTGGCCTGGTGCTGGCCACTGTCTTGGGAGTGGCTGCAGGTGCAGCCCGCAGCAGTAACAACCGTCTGCTGCGCAGCCTGGCCGGCGGATATGTGGCGCTGATTCGCCAGGTTCCTCTGCTGCTGCAGTTGCTGTTTTGGTATTTCGTCGCCTTCCTTGGTCTTCCGTCGGTGCCCATTGGTGGGTTGATCCGGCTTTCGAATCAGGGCATTCAGTTGTTGGGCTTGAATCTCAGCGTTGAATTTTGCGCTGTTCTCGTCGGACTCACCGTGTTCACTGGTGCGTCGATTGCTGAGATTGTGCGCGGTGGCATCAATTCCGTGCCGCGGGGGCAGTGGGAAGCCTTCCGCAGCCTCGGGCTTGCTGAAGGGCTTGGGCTGCGTCGCATTGTGTTGCCGCAGGCGCTTCCAGCGATTCTTCCTGCGCTAACGAGCCAGTACCTCAATCTGGCCAAGAACAGCACCCTGGCGATTGCTGTCGGTTACGCCGATCTCTACGCCGTCAGTGACACCACCATCACCCAAACCGGTCGCGCCATTGAAGGCTTCCTGCTGCTGTTGCTCAGCTTTCTGGTGCTGAATTTGTTGATCAGCGGCGGCATGGCAGCTTTTAACCGTGCCGTGCTGGGTCGTCTGAACAGGAGCCGCTGATGAACCGTTGGTTGGATCGTGCGATCAGCCTGCTACTGCTGGTTTTGCTCGGATGGGCCGGTTGGTCGCTGCTGCATTGGCTGCTGGTTGGAGCCGATTGGTCTGTGGTGACAACAAATCTGCCGCTTTATGCGGTGGGCAGTTTTCCTGCGGATCAACGCTGGCGTCCGCTGCTGTGGATGGCTGCATTGATCACGCTCACGCTGCTGACTCTCGTCGGCCCGAAGCGGGGTTGGGTTCGTCGTTGGTTGCCGTTGTTGTGGATCGCGATGGCACCGCTGGGCCTCTGGCTCTTGGCCGGAGGTTTTGGCCTGCTGCCTGTGGGGACACGCAGTTGGGGCGGGCTGACGCTCACGCTGATGCTCACGGGAGGCAGTGGTGCTCTGGCGCTTCCGTTGGGAATTTTGTTGGCTCTGGGCCGGCGCAGTGATCTGCCGGTGCTGCGCTGGAGCAGCACCGCATACATCGAGTTGATGCGCGCTGTTCCGTTGATTGCAGTGCTGTTTTTCGGACAACTCCTGATTCCGCTGTTCCTCCCACCAGGGTTTGAGATCAACCGGGTTCTAAGGGCGGTCGTGGCCTTTGCTTTGTTTGCAGCGGCATATATTGCCGAGGATGTGCGCGGCGGACTCCAGGCGATTCCTCCCACCCAGCGGGAAGCCGCAGCTGTGCTTGGTCTGTCGCCTCGTCAATCGCTGCAACTGGTGGTGCTGCCGCAGGCGCTGCGGGTGGCACTGCCGTCCCTCACTAACCAGGCGGTTGGTTTGCTGCAAAACACAAGCCTGATGGCGATTCTCGGTCTGGTGGAATTGCTGGGCATCAGCCGCAGCCTGTTGGCGAATCCCGCCTTCATCGGGCGCTATCTGGAGGTTTATCTCTGGCTCGCTGCGGTTTACTGGCTGGCGTGTACGGCCATGGCGCTGCTGGCCCGGCACCTGGAAGTTCAGCTTGACCCTGCCCGCTCCGCCCCATGACCATTGCCATTCGTGCCACTGATCTGGTCAAGAGCTATTCCCAAGGGGTGAGGGCTCTCGATGGCGTCACCCTTGAGGTCAACAGTGGCGAAGTGCTGGTGGTGATGGGTCCATCGGGCTCCGGTAAGAGCACCTTGATCCGAACCTTTAATGGTCTGGAGACGCTCGACGGCGGTGCTTTGGATGTGCTGGGGGTGCGCTTGGATGCCACCCATGGCCAACCTCAGGTGCGGGCGATTCGCAAACGTGTGGGGATGGTGTTTCAGCAGTTCAATCTGTTTCCCCATCTCTCCATCATCGACAACATCACCCTTGCTCCGATCAAGGTCCAACAGCGCGCCAAAGCTGCTGCCGAGCAGCGGGCCATGGAGCTTCTCGAGCAGATGGGTATTCGCGAGCAGGCGCATAAGTACCCGGCCCAACTCAGTGGCGGTCAGCAGCAGCGGGTGGCCATCGCCCGGGCCTTGGCCCTGGATCCTGAGGTGATGCTGTTTGACGAACCCACCAGCGCCTTGGATCCGGAGCGGGTGAAAGAAGTGTTGGATGCGATGCGCCAGTTGGCCCATGGCGGCATGACGATGGTGGTGGTCACCCACGAATTGGGTTTTGCCCGTGAGGTGGCGGATCGGGTGATGTTCATGGACCGGGGCCAAGTGGTCGAGACTTCAGACCCGGAGACGTTTTTCACCAATGCCAGGGAAGAACGCAGCCGCAGGTTCCTCAACCAGATGCAGCACTAAACGAGTGAAACAACGTTGTTCCTCGTTTCAGGCCGACTGGCGCTCGCGCCAAGGTTCAGCGGGCTTTCTGCTGTTCCTTTGATGCACTGGAGCTGGACTGACAGTCCGTTGTATTGATTGCTTCCCCTTCCAATGGAAGTAGGCGGTAACGCTAACCAGCCAAAACGCCACGAAAGCGAGGGTCAATGCCAGACCGTGCATCCGAAAAAAGGTCAGCACAATATGAATGGATAGGGCAACTGAGCCCCCCAACAAAAACGCATTGCTCAAGAGCGAAGCGACGGTTGTCCTGAAGGATTTCAACGCTGTCGCTCGATACCTGGCTCACCATACCGAGCAAGAATTGCTGTGCCAGCCCTTTGGTTGAAGCGGCAGGTGGGTTGTCGCTCCGTCGCAAAAAAAGCTCCTCCCGGTATGGGAGGAGCTGATGAGGTTCAGCTTGGGGCGATGAACCGGAGGATCACTCGTCAACCTGGTCGGCAGCTTCGCTGTGCTCAGCAGCTGCACCCGTCGGGATCAGACGGATGGCTTTTTTGCCGAGTTTGATTTCGAACTCGTCACCGGGTTCCAGGTTCAGCATGGCGGTGTAAGCCTTGCCGATCAGCAGATTGCCATTCCCCTGAACTTTGGCGATGTAGCTCAGTTTGCGACCGCCTTTGCCAATTGCAGCACCACCGCTGCTCAGATTGACGCCCTTGGCCTCGAGCAGTGCCTCGTAGAAGGCAGTGAAATTCAGGCGATCACCACCGTCTTTCTTGTCAGAGACGTATCCGCAAGCTCTCACTAGGTCGGATTTGGAGACATCCCCAAGTTCTTTAACTTTGGCAAGCAGCTCAGAGCCGGTCAGCATTTTAAATGCATCTCAATGGATACATAGTTCATAACTGATTGCCTGGCTGGATGTCAATGAACCGATCCGATATTTCCACGACTTAGTGGTTTGATTGTTCGCTATCTAGGGATGCGTCTCTGTGGTCTGATCCCTGAGACTGCTCCCTTGCGAGGAATCTTGATGGGGGATTTTCAGGCGTGCTCAGTGGTTTCAACGTCAGGATCATTCGCCGGGCTGGTTGATGCCCATGCCGTCCGGACTGTTGAAGGGCTCGCAAACGATCGTGTACTCGACACGATCATCGTCAGAACAGCAGAAATCGCCGTAGTAGCGCTCAAGTTCATCGTAGGCAGCGTCATAGCTGTCAAAGCGCTGCCGCGTCAGACCGTCCTCCGCTTTATCACTGCGCACGATGCGATGGCGTGAAGCTGGTGGATGCATCAGCCGGATTCACGCGACCGACCTGAACTCAGATTAAGTGCGTTGCTGGGTGCATCTGGTCGATCTCTTCATTGGGGTTGATGCATCAGCTGCCGCAGGTTTCTAGGGTCGCGTTGTAGGGCGGAGGTGCCAATGCTTCGGTTTTTGCTGGAGCTTGTGCCTTCGCTGCTGATCGGGTTTTGGGCTGGACGACGCCATGAAACCCTCTCCACCCGCTTGGCTTCACCCTTGGTGCGCTTTGGGGTCCCGATCAGTGTGATGGGCTTGCTGCTGAAGGGAGGGTTGAGTGGCGACATGTTGCAGGCGGCGGGTCTTGCGGTGCTGGGCATGGGCCTCGTGCTGGTGGGGGCTGCGCGCTTGCCGGGATTGGCTCAGCTGGCATCTCCCTCGCTGCGGCTGGGAAGTTGCACGGGAAACACGGCTTATTTCGGAGTGCCTTTGGCCCTGGCATTTCTGCCCCCTGAGGCTCTTCCCATCAGCATTGGCTACGACCTGGGGGCGACTCTGCTGACCTGGAGCCTTGGACCGCTGCTGATCGGGTCGCAGGCCAACGGTGCGCAACGGCTGCGCGGTCTGCTGAGCAGTGTTGCGGGAAGCCCGGCAACACGAGGTCTTATTGGTGCTCTGCGGATCCAGGCGACTCCCTGGTCTGCGCCGGTGACCGACGCGTTGTGGTGGCCATCCCGTTGCGTGATCTTGCTGGCCCTGATGGTGGTGGGCATGCGCCTGGGCAGCATTCATCGCCAGGGGATGACTCCGGCGGCACGTCCGTTGCAGTTGTTGAGGCCCTTGGTGGCCAAACTCTTGCTTTATCCATTGCTTCTGCTGCTGCTTGCTTCTCTGCTGCAGTTCAATCCGTTGATGGTTCAGGCGGTTGTTTTGCAAGGGGCCGCGCCGACGGCGATTTCGCTTCTCTTGATTGCTGAGTCTGTGGGTGCTGATCAGGAGCAGGCCGCAGGACTGGTGTTTTGGAGCACCTTGCTGGCGTTGGTCACGGCACCGTTATGGGGCGTGTTGCTGCGCCTTCAGTTCTGAAAACGGCGAAAGGTGAGGTTGATCCGCGTGGTCTGCACTCTGCGCCGCTGCGGAACACAGTGCATCCATCGGCTCTGACAGCCCGAGTGCATCACCAACAGGTCGCCATCTGCCAACGGCATCGACATTCGGCGTGTGGGGGTGTTGCGATGGCGGAGCTGGAAATCGCGCGTCGCCCCCAGTGAAAGGGAGGCAATCGGAGCCTGCTGATCAATTTCCGGTTCGTCATCAGCGTGCCAGCCCATGCGGTCCTCCCCATGGCGATACAGATTGAGCAAGCAGCCGTTGAAGTCGGTCTCACAAGCTTCATTCACTTGATGTAGCAATGGCTTGAACCATTCAGGCCAGCCACAGCCCGTGTGAATGGCACCGCTGTAGCGATAGTGAATTCCTTCGTTGGCAAGAAACACTGTCATCCGTGGCACAGGGTGGCGTTTGCCGTACACCTGCACGATGGGCTGCTGCCACAGGAGCTGTTGTTCAAGCTGGGATTGCCAGCGCCTTGCCTCGTCTCTCTTCAGCCACCCCCCATGCAGTGACCAATCCATTTCAGCTGTGGCTGTCTGGATGCTCATTCGTGACGTCGGATGACGAGGTCGGTTCGATCGAGGGACTGTCCCATACATTCGGTGGCATGGGAGCTCGCATCAGCCAAGACGAATTCCTGAAGCGCGCAGTGCAGCGTTTTGGTGATCAATTCGATTACAGCCTGATCCGTTGGCGCAGCTATAAGAGCCCTGTTCAAATCCGCTGCAACGAACATCCGGTTCAACCGATCACGATCACACCGGAAAAGCATCTTCAAACTCTGGGCGGGTGCCGTCACTGCCTTCGCGAGAGGCGTATCGCCTCTCTGGAGCGGGAACTCAACCGCAAATCCGCAGAGCGTCCCGGTTCCGTTGCTCTTGAGTCTCCAGCCAATCTGAAAGCCACTCCGAAGCGAACCGCTTGAGGCTTCACCCCGACCTGGGGCGTTTCAGGCCCCAAGGCTGACCCGCTGGTAGCAGAACCAGAGCCACTGTTGGAACAGAAGGTTCCGGTGCGACCTCCAGAGCGTCTTGGGTTGCTGAGCATCAAAATTCTCGGGCGGGGGAACATCACCCCGGGCTTGGTCACGTTCCATTTCTCCGAGGATCCGCCCGACGTTGTATTCCGGGTGGCCCAGATGCATCAGCTGCCGCTGATCCGGGGTCTCAAAAATGGTGTAACCCACCTGCTCGCCGTGGGCGAGCAGACGAAGACGTCCATCTCGTTCGGCGGCTTCCATCTCAGCGTCAGGCAGTCCCGCGTGACGGCTTTGGGGGCAGACGAAATCATCGTCTTGGGTTCCCATCAACGGATGCCCCGGAACGAGGCTGCGCATCGGGTAGATCCCGAACAGCTTTTTTGGGAACGCCACCTTGTCAACGCCAGCCAGGTAAGCGAGGGCGAATCCGGCCCAGCAGAGGCCGAGGGTGCTGGCACAGGTGTGTCGGGCTTCCTCGATCAACTGGACCAGTTCGCTCCAGTAACTGACCTGTTCAAACGGCAGATGTTCGACTGGGGCCCCGGTGATGATCAGGCCATCCAGGGGGCCCTGGGACAGGGCCTCATCCCAGCTCACATAAAGCTGGTCGAGATGGTTCTGATCCCAACTCTTGTAGGCATGCGAGTTGAGTCGAATCCAGATCGGTTCGATCTGCAGTACCGAAAGGCCCAGAGGATGCAGCAGGTTGAACTCGTACTGCTTGCCTAGCGGCATGATGTTCAAAATGCCGATTCGCAGTGGCCTGATGTCCTGACGTTCGGCCTGTTCAGGCTCAATCCAGGAGATCCGGTTGCGTTCAACCTCCGCGATCTTGTGGTAACTGCCAGGAAGGATCAGCGCCATGGATGCTGGGTTGTCATTCAGCTGAGAACGGCGAGGGCCTGTTCGAAGTCGGCCTTGATGTCATCGATGTGCTCGAGTCCCACGGAGACCCTCACCATCGTTGGTGTGACGCCAGCTGAGGCTTGTTCGGCTTCACTGAGTTGCTGGTGGGTTGTGGAGGCGGGGTGAATCACCAGCGTTTTGGCATCGCCCACGTTGGCTAGGTGGCTCGCCAGTTTGAGGCTGTCGATGAAGCGCACGGCGTCCTCGTAGCCGCCGTTGAGGGAGAACATCAGCATGCATCCCATGCCCCGGCCTGTCAGGTATTTCTTGGCCGCAGCGTTGTAGGGATCGCTTGCCAGTCCGGGGTAGCTCACGTGGGCGATGGCGGGATGGGCCTGCAGCCAGGTGGCCAGGGCCATGGCGTTTTCGGTATGGCGTTCCACCCGCAGACTCAGGGTCTCCAGACCTTGCAGCAGCAGGAAGCTGTTGAACGGACTCACGGCGGGCCCCCAATCTCGCAGGCCCTCCACCCGGGCCCGCAGGGCGAAGGCGATGTTGCGGTCATCCGGCAGCCCCAGCATCTTGCAAACATCACTGCCGAAGCCAAACGCATCCCAGTGCACCAAGCCGTGATAAGCCGCACTGGGCTGGCTCATCAGCGGAAACTTGCCGTTGCCCCAATCGAAGGTGCCTGCATCCACGATCACGCCCCCCAGACTGGTGCCGTGCCCCCCGATCCACTTGGTGGCACTTTCCACCACCACATCAGCGCCGTGGTCAATCGGTCGCAGTAGAGCACCACAGGCCCCGAGGGTGTTGTCGACGATCAGGGGGATGCCTTTCTCTTTGGCGAGAGCGGAAAGACCCTCAAAATCGGGAATGTTGAAGCGGGGATTGCCCATCGCCTCCACATAGAGCGCTTTGGTGTTGTCGTCGATCTGTGTCGCAAAGCTCGCGACGTCGTCGCCTTCGGCAAAACGCACGTCGATTCCCAATCGCGGGAACTGGACTTTGAACTGGTTGTAGGTGCCGCCGTAGAGGTAAGACGTTGAAACGAAGTTGTCTCCGGCCTGCATGCAGTTGGTGATCGCCAGGAACTGCGCCGACTGTCCTGAGGCAGTGGCCAGAGCGGCCACGCCGCCCTCGAGGGCGGCGACGCGTTTCTCAAACACGTCGGTGGTGGGGTTCATCAGGCGGGTGTAGATGTTCCCGAATTCCTTCAGACCGAAGAGGTTGGCTCCGTGTTCGGCGTCATTGAAGACGTAGGAGCTGGTCTGATAGATGGGAACCGCCCGCGCGTTGGTTGCACTATCGGGAGACTGCCCGGCGTGCAGCTGCAGGGTCTCGAAACGGTGAGACATGGTCTTCGGCGAGGTCCACTGCCCCCGTTCGAGACGTCAGAGAGCTCGGGTTTGTCGGTTTCCGCCAGAGAAGGGAAGGTGCTGCGGATCACAGCCTGGATGTCGCGGTGCGCTTCGCTGCGGAATCCAGCCACACCATCGGCACTGAGCAGGGGGTAAGTGCGATCACTGGCGTCCACCTCGCGCAGGTGCTTCCAGCGGTTGCTGTTGTCTTCGGCTTTCAAGGCGTTGAGCGGTGCCTGGAAGTCGTAGGCCTTGGTGTTGCCGAGGGCGGCCACCTGGGCGGTGAGCTTTTCACGCACGGGGTTGAGGGCTTTGGCCTTCAACGTGTCGGGCAAGCCCAGCACGGGTTCGTAATGGTCGAGAAGGCGAAGTTCGGCTTCAAGCAGCACGGGCCATGCGCCGCGCTCGCCCTCGGCCAGGCCCATCCCCGATTCGGCCTCGGTCATCGCCTCGAGATGGAAGCGCAGCCAGCGGTAATAGGTCTTGTCCTTGATTGACTTCTTGGCCGCTGCCCGTCCGGTCACAATCGCCGGCAGCGCTTTTTCGGCCTTGCGCAGGAACAGGCGATCTTCCCGCTCCAAATTCATGGCCCCCCAGCGCTGCCGGTATTCCCAGAGCTCGACGTAGCGAGCCACATCAGCCTCGGACCAGCCGAGACCCTTCAGTTCATCACCGCGATGGGAGGTTTCCTTGGACACCCGCTTCCTGGATCACGCCAGGTCTCAGCGTAGGTGTCGATGCTCACCGGTTCGGTGATCTGCTGGCGGGGTTGGCCTGCAGATGTTTCTGAACACTGATGCGCTGCGGTTGGTTGTAACCCACAGGCAGCCACAGATCACCGGCCGCTGCATTGAAGTGGATCTCCCAGTGATACAAGCCGGTGTAGGCGGCAGGGTCCTCCCGCATCAGGGAGGCATAGAGCAGCACAGCGCGGCCGTAGTAGTCGCTGTTGTTGTAGCCCCAGAGGCCGCGGCGAATGTCCTGCAGTCCCCCCCGTCGCACCAGATAGCGTGCCGCGGCTTGAATGGCGTCGTGGGGATCGCGGATGTTTCCCGCACCAATCCCCGCTTCGGCCCAGGTGGTGGGCAGGAACTGCATCGGGCCTTGGGCATTGGCCACGGAGACGCCATCGATCCGTCCCATGCCCGTTTCCACCAGGTTCACTGCCGCCAGAACCTCCCATTCGATTCCCGTCGCCGCTTCGGCCTTGCGGTAATAGCTGAGCAGATTGGCCGCCGGTTCGGGCTGAATGATTCGCCAGGCGGGGAGCATGGTCGGTCCACGGCCACGGCTCATACGAACGAATTCACGCCGTGCTGCCAGGTGCCGTTCGGCCACGCTGCGCCAGCGCGGAGGCAGAGCGTTGACCACCTGCTGGGATCTGGGCTGGTCCGTGGACAGAACCCGGTAGATCACCTGTTGTTGGTGCCCCAGATCGGGCAGCGCCTCGGCCGGGGTGGCTGGATCTCTGAGCGCCTGTTCAACAGCCGCCAGCAGTGTTGCCAGCTCGGCCACGTCGGCTGGCACAAGGGGGTACTGCCGGCCGTCACGTGTTTTGGGTTGGCTCGCTTCAGCCGGTAGCGCCACAGGCGTGGTCACCACTGCCGCGGCCACCACTGGCTTGCTCACTACCGCTTCGGCTTCGGCCCGTGGCTGTTTTGGTCTCAGCCACAGCCCTGTAAGCAGGGTTGCTGTGATTGCCGAGACAACCAGCACGTTGCGGCTGCGCATTGAAGGCCGGAGCGTTCTGCTGACCCTACCGGTGCGGTTCAGGCGGCAAGAAAGGTGCTGCGGTCGTGAAAGTCCGCCTTCTGGCCGTGGCGGAGGGCCCAATGGCTTAGACCATCCTGCCCGCGGTCGATCACAGCCGTCAGTGCTAGTTCAGGACAGACCCCTGGCGGCCACCAGGGGTCCAGAGCAATTTGGGCGTCGAGCTGCAGTTGATGCGCCCCGCGTTGCAGACGGACCATCGGGGGCGTGCTGAGCTCCTGCCGGGTCTGGCCGCTGCGGTAGCCATCAAAGCGATACACCGCCCAATCGCCATTGGCAGCCAGATTCACTTCCCAGTAGCGCTGCTCTCCAGGGGCAGAAATGAATGCCTCGAAGCAGGTGGTGGTCCAGAGCTCATCTTTGCGCTGCCCCTGTTGGGGCCCATTGTTCAGCTCCGCCGGCAGCTTCAGGACGTCGATGCCCTTGGCCGCGCAGGCCAGAACCCCATAGCTGAGTTCCAGCCAACCCTCGCGCTTCCACACCAGCTCGGCGCTGATCTGGACCCCCGTTGAAATGGACCGTTCAAAGGGAATCAGGCGGCAGGCCTGACGCAGCATCACGGCAGAACGCGCCATCTCAGTGGCTTGGGCTCTGCTGCTGCTTCAGCCGCGCAACCAGTTGCTCCAGGGCGTTGAACTGCTGCTCAACCGTTTCGGTGAGTCGGAACTGCACCAGGGCCCGTTGCAGGTTGTGCCCAGGTCGATCGCAGCGGAAGTACACGTCACCCTCCAGATGATCCGTCAGAAACCGCAGCCCCAGTTCCAGGGGGATCAGACGGATGCAGTGGGGCAGATAGTGCAGGTCCCAGTCACTCAGGAACCCCCCAGCGACGGATAGGTAGCCCGTGAGGATCGCCTCACAGAGCTCCATGTCGAAGCGCACATCGTTGAGGCAGAGAGATTCTTCGCCGGCTGGGTTGCAGCAGGAGCGCACGCAGTCGCCGATGTCGTAGTGAACGAGCCCCGGTTTCACCGTGTCCAGATCAATCAGGCCGATCGCCTGACCGCTGGCTTCATCGATCATCACGTTGTTGATCTTCGGGTCCCCGTGGATGGGACGGTGATGCAGTTCACCGCGGGCGAGGGCTGCTTCCAGAACATCCACGCTCTGGCGACGAGCATCGATAAAGGCGCAGGCGTCACGTTCGGCAGCACCCATGCGGTCGGTTGCCTTGGCGACCGCATCGAAGTGTTGGAGGTAGGCCGGCGTGACATGGAAATTTTCGAGGGTGTCCGCCAATTGATCGGTGGGTAAGTCATTGATCAGGTGGTGGAACATCCCCAGCCCATATCCCACTTCCTGGGCGTGGGCCCTGTTCCGGATCACGTCACTGGTGGTGGCGGCGCCGATGTAGGTGATGGAGCGCCAGAACTCTCCGTTCTGTTCGATCCAGGGGGAGGCCTCACGACGACAGGGAACCACCCGGGGCACTTCCCAGCGCCTCCCCTGCAGTTGTGGCGGTGGAGAGGCAAGGCGTCGTTCCATGTGCTCACCCAGGGCCTGCAGGTTCTGCATCACCAGGTCGGGACGATCGAACACCGTTGTGTTCAGGCGTTGCATGACAAAGGCACCGTCACGCCCCTCATGGGTCACAAGGAAGGTTTCGTTGACGTTGCCCGAGCCAAGGGAGCGGATGGCTTTGATCCCCTCGCGAGGATGGAAGCGATCGGCGATGGCTTCCAGGGCCTCGGTCATGAACGGTCGCATGGGTCTCACACGGCACCATGCCGTTCTTCCGGCGTTCTGCCCCGTTCGGGTGTGCAGAACAGAAGCCGACTCAGGTCTCGAGCTGGCTTTCGATCACATCCATTAATTCCAGGTAGGCCGGCGTTCCGGTCTCACCGTTCTCGTCGAGGGCCATCTTCCCTCCCATGGCCTGATTGGCATTGTCGGCAATCACGGCGTTCACCACGAGGTCGAGGGCTTTGGGCACATCGAGGTTCTGCAGCGCTTCGGCGTAGCGACGGCTGTGGCTGGGTCGCACGGATTCCTGGCAGTAGCTGGAGAGTTCCCGGCTTTCCGTCATCACCTGGTAGGCGGTGTCCTTCACGCCCGCCCGTCCGTAAATCGCCATGTAGAGCAGATTCACCATGGAGGCGTCATGGGCCGGAATCCCGTATTTGCGGGCGATTTGAGGCCAATACCGCAGTGATTTCAGACCCTCAAGTCCTCCTTTGCGCAGGCCCGCGGCTTCACACCACTGTTCCAACTCCTCCATGGAGTGGGGACAGCGGCCCTGTTCTCGCATCGCCTCCGCCATCACTTGCCCGGCCTGGAAATTGCGGGTGGGACTGCCGGAGACCGGCAGCATCATGCTGCCGCGCACATCGGCCACCATCGCCGTGAGCTGGCTGAAGGTGTGATCCCGCACCCGCTCAAAGTCGCCATCGCGCACCAGGGTGGATTCAATCCTGGGGACGGCGTAGCCCAGTTCCGTGAGGGGAAAGGGCTGACGGTGGTAAAGCCGTTGGCGGTCGGGGCGTGCCATCGACACGGTGGCCGCTTGATCCAGGCATTGGTTGAGCAGCAGGGTCAGCAGCGTTGGCAACACCCCGGGGTTGTCCTGATGGAAGCCGTAGCCGAAGCCGGCGAACACAGAGGCCATGTTTTTGGCGGCCTTGATGAACTGCCCCTCCACGTTGTGAACACCGGCGGAGACCTGGATGTTGGGGGACAGTTGATCCATCAACTGGGCCCCCAACATTGCTGTGAGGGCATTGGGATGGCAGAAGTTGGCTGTAAAGCTGTCGAAGGGGTTGCGCAGCGCTCCATGGCGGTGAAAGCCGGAGAAGAAGGCGAGTTCCGGTTGTTGTTCACACAGCACATAGGCGCTGTTGCTGATCGGGTCATGACTGAAGGATCCCGCCAGGCAGGCCAACACCACTTGCTCTCGATGGAGCTCTTGGCGCAGGCGGCAGGCTTCTTGGAGGTCTTCTTCGATGTGATTGCTGTTGGCGCTGAGCACCACAAGCTCACAGCGCTGGATCAGATCGCTGAGGCTGTTGGCGACCAGCTCACCGCCGCTTCTGTGGCCACCCATCTCGAGCACGCTCTCCACGTGCTCGTCGTCCATGGAAGCAATGGTCTCTTTGGGGAAGGCTCCCAGGAGGTCGCGGCCTGGACGAGGGGCCAGCAGCAGACGTCCTTCGGCGTTCTGCATGGCGCAGTTGTAGGCCAGAGAGGCGGGATAAAGCCCGACGCTGTAGAACCCCACCTTGCCGATCGCCAGCTCCTGCACGCGCCGACGGATTGCTCCGGCGTCCAGGCTCTGGTCGAAGAAGGAATTGCGCATGCCGGCAAGACTAAGCAGCGTTCCCGATCAGACCGCTCACCGCAGACAGACGCCAGTCCCTTGGGTGATGCGGAGTTCCGCCCATAGGCAAGCTCTGGAGTTGACCCAATTCAATCGCTCTTAAATGCTGTAGATCGTTTTGGAGGCCTGCGAAGCATCTACCAAGCTGGAAGACTGAATGAAAGCAAGAAGCAAAAATTCAATGGCACTTGAATGGCTTAAAGGCCCATGATCTGTCTGTAGTTTTGGTTGGAGCGTGTTCGCTCATTCAGAGCTTGGATTTCTGGATAAGCCGAGAGATCTTCGTTGGGATAAAAAATGGGGAGGTAGCCGAGGTAGGCGTTCACAGCACAATCGGCTGCTGTCCAAGACTCACCCACAAGAAACTTTTTCTTGCTGTACAGGTCGTTGAGTGTCGCCATCAGCCTTGGAAACTCCCGCTCCTTATTGGAGGGAACGAATAAGGCGATCGCCAGTGTGGCGTTGGCGAAAAGAATCCACTGGCTGATCGAAGCGCGTGTCGCGGGGTCTTTGATCTCGTTGGCGTAATTCTCAGACAGATACTGAAGAATCGCCCCCGACTCAAACAGCACCAAGCCATTGCTGTCGTCTTTGAGGGCTGGCAATTTGCCGAAAGGATTCACCTCCAAATAGCTTGTGTCAAGATTTTGACGAGCTGCCAGGTCAATGTTGATGTATTCGTAGGAAATTCCCTTTTCTGCCATATACCATTTCGGCATCGAAACACGGGTCTTGGGACCGCCGTAGAGATAAAGCGTCATTGCTGATTTTTGACGATCTCCATGTTATCCCTCGGGATTAAATGCTGCGGTTGCGTTGCAGATGCTCTGTTCAGTATTGATGTCAATGTTGGATGCCTTGATGGCGATCCAGTTGTGTTGGAAATTTTGCGTGCAAATCTGTTCCGCCGGAGTGCAAGAACAAACATCTGTTTGATAACAGCCTGAGGGTGCTGTGCAGTTGCGATCACGGGCAGGCCCGGTTCAAACACGCTGTAATGCGCTCAAACCATTGCCTATAGGCCTGTGACCAGCCGTGAACTGCTGATGGCGTACCGCTGGCCCGCTGCGGTTGTGTTGTCCAGCTTGGTTCTGGCGGTCACTGCCGCCAAGTTGTTGAGTCGGCCCATCCCCATCGCGATCAAGGGTGGGTTGCAGGTCGACAAGTTGGTGCTTCCGCCCAATGTCACCATCCGATCCGACAGCCCTTTGCCGGTCGTGGTGCAGGAGCAGGTGACCATCGGCGGCGATGTGCCGCTGGCGATTGAAGGTCCTGTGTCGGTGAAATCGATTGCGGGGGCTGTGACGGTCAATGCCGATGCACGGGTCACCGGGGTGGAAGGGCAGGTGTCTGTCACGGCTGACGACCCGCTGGCTGTGCGAGCCGATGTGTCTGTCGACAACAAAGTCACCATCGGCGGCAAGGTTGACATTCAGGGCAAGGTGAAGCCGACCTTGCTTCCTGTCCCGGGGCTCTGATCAGCGGTTGCGGGGGGCTTGGCCGTTGCCGACGGTCAGCCCCTGCTCCCAACGGTTGAGTTGCCGCAGTGCCAGGGCCGACAGTGCGGCGGTCACCAATCCGGCACTGCTCCAGGCGCTGCCCTGTTGGATGCCCACAAGCACGGCGGATCCCCAGAGCAGCGTCCAGGCCCAGGGGCGAGCAGCGCGAATCCGCGTCAGCGCCGACGAGCAGCTGCGGCAATGGATGGTGTGGCTGTTATACCGATCCATCAGCGCCGTGGTGGTTTGCCGCGGCGGCAGGGGTTGTCCTGCAAAGGGCTCACCGCCGTTGGCGTTCAACCAGCGATGCAGGGCTGCCACGTAGACGTCTGCCGTTGTGGGCATGAAAAAACTGCGTTCCACGGCGGGGCTGCCGCCGGCCCGTTCCAGCACCCGTTCCTGCCAGTGCAGGAACACCTGATCGTCTTCCAGCACCTTGTGATTGCCGATGTGCTGCAACCAGCGGGGCCGCAGTCCGATCAGTAGCCGGGGGATGGCGGATTGGAACTGGAAGGGGAAACGGGCAAACAGCCGGCATTCGCCGCGGCGAATCGGAACGGCATAAACCACCGTGAGGATCCGCCCGAAGCCTTTGGCGGTGAGGTCATGCCACATCAGCTGTGGGGCGTGAAAACGGGTGGATTGGGCGCCGAGCTTGCCCCGACGCGGCCCCTCCTCCCAGTAGGCCGTGAAACCGCTGGCGTCTTCGCCCGTGATCGTTGCCTCCACGGGCGAAGCGTTCTCCCGTTTGCCGACGGTCTTGTGGTGGGTGAAGGGAACGTGGCTCACATCCAGCACGTTCTCCAGCAGGGTCACGGCGTCCATGGGTAGATCGCGGAAGGTGTCTTGCACCGTCCAGCTGTCGGGGTTGTCCTCCAGGGCTGGCACCAGGGGGAGCTGATTGGGGTCCGCGGCATCAGGGGCACCCATCCAGACGAACAGCAACCCCTGCCCTGTGGCCGTCGGCAGGCTGGCGCAGCGGGACCGACGGTTGTTGGGCTGTGTGTTGTCGAGGGCCTGCGGCACACGCTGACACTGGCCACTGCCATCGAAACTCCAGCCGTGGTATGGGCATTCCAGCAGCCCTTCCTCGTTGATCCGTCCTTCGCTGAGGGGAACCAGACGGTGGGGGCAGACGTCAGGAAAGACGCACCAGCTCGATTCGGAGCGATCCCACCAGATCACCAGATCCCGCTCCAGCAGTGTGAACCGACTCGGCTGTTTGGGGTCGAGGTCCTGCAGATAACTGATGGGCCACCACTGTTCGGTCCAGGTGGGATTCATGGCAGGAGCATCAAGGCCGCCATATTCGCGAGGCGGGCGCCATGGCTGCGGTGTTTCGCTCGCCCTTCGCGGCGCTGTCTGCCTTCTCCCCTGGACTTCTCACTCGTTTGGCACTAAGGAGTTGCGCGACGAAGTGCACCGCTGTTGCTTCGGCTGCAGCGACCTCCCTGAATCTCCATGCCCCGTTTGACTCCCGACCAGTTGCTGCAGGAGCTCACCGGTGCTGAAGACCTGCTGATCGTGCAGGACCTGGACGGCGTTTGCATGCAACTAGTCAAGGATCCGCTGACGCGGTGCATGGACCCGTCCTATGTGGAATCTGTCGCTGCCCTGGACGGCCAATTCGCTGTTTTGACCAATGGTGAGCACGAAGGGCGGCGTGGGGTGAACCGCCTCGTGGAGCAGGCCCTGGGGGATACGGGTCTCCCCAAACGCGAGGGCCGTTATCTGCCAGGCCTGGCGGCTGGAGGGGTGCAGTTGCAGGATCGCTTTGGCAACCTGAGCCATCCCGGCGTCTCGCCGGCGGAAATGGCTTTCCTCGCTGCAGCCCCCACCCGGATGGAAGCCCTCCTGATGGAGCGGCTGCCGGCCCTGCTTCCTGGCGTGCGAGATGAGGAGCTGGCTGTCGTCGCCAAAGCAGCGGTGTTGGACACCCAGGTCTCACCCACCATCAATCTCAACGGGATTTTTGCGCTCGTCCCCGCTGATGTCTCCACTCAGCAGGCCCTGCAGACAATGCTGTCGGAGCTGATGCATCAGTTGCTTGCCGAGGCTGCTGATCAGGGACTGCAGGACTCGTTCTTCCTGCATGTGGCTCCCAACCTGGGCCGTGATGGGCAAGGCCAAGAACGGATCAAGCCTGCTGCTGCAGGTGATGTGGGAACCACCGACATCCAATTCATGCTCACCGGGTCCATCAAGGAGGCCGGACTTCTGGTGCTGCTCAATCAGCACATTCAGCGCCGTTGGGGGGAATCTCCCTTGGGTGAGACGTTCAATGTGAGAACGGCTCCCCACCACCCCGAGGCGTTGTTGGCGTTGGTGAAGCAGTCCATCCCGGCGGAACGGATGCCGTTGCTGGTGGGGGTGGGTGACACGGTCACCTCCACGGCATCGGCTGATGGCACGAACTGGTTACGGGGGGGGAGTGATCGCGGTTTCCTCAACCTGCTGCAGGACCTCGGTGCCTGGTGCGGTCAACCCAATCGCGTTGTTCTCGTCGACAGCAGCCATGGAGAAGTGGATCGCCCCAGCCATGCCGACGGGAGTTTGCAAGGCATCACCGATCCGGAGGACCCCCTGCGGATTGACACACTCATGCCTGATGGCCCGGAGCAATACATCGCCTGGTTCCGCCAGCTCTCCGAGCGACGTGCGCCGTTCGTTGTGCGCTAAATCACGCCCTCGCTTGAGCGGCGTCATCAGGGATCAGGGCTGAATTGAGGAGGGTTGGTTCAACGCCAACTTCCACTCCATGTTCGCCAAAGCCTTTGCCGTTCTTGCCGTCTTCAGCGGCACTGCGCTGCCGATCGTCGCCTTATCGATTCATGCGGTGATGGAAGCTCAGATCCCCCACTGCAGGGTTGACCTGCCGGCCTCAGAACCCGTCTGCACAGATGCGGTCACCGGCATCAAGTTTGACCATCAGTTCCGCCGCAGCGGAATGCTTGCCTCCACGCGTTGATCCTGGTTCTGGAAGAATCAGCCTCATCCGCAGGGAGCCGGTGACTGTTGTTGAGAGTGTTTTCCCGCCCCTGAAGCGCGGACTTCTCACAACGTTGCAGGTGAATCTCGGGTACCGCTGCAACCAAAGCTGCGCCCATTGCCATGTCAATGCAGGGCCCACCCGCACCGAGATGATGTCTGCGGATCTGCTGGCGTTGATTCCGCAGATCCTCGACCGGCATTCCATCTCCTGCCTTGATCTCACGGGGGGAGCACCGGAGTTGCACCCAGGCTTTCGCGCGTTGGTGCGCCAGGCACGCTCACGCGGCACCACAGTGATTGACCGCTGCAATCTCACGATCCTCAGTGAACCCGGCCAGGAGGACCTGGCTGAATTTCTGGCGGAGCAGGGGGTTTGCATCACCGCCTCCTTGCCCTGTTACAGCGCCGAGAACGTTGACCAACAGAGGGGTGATGGGGTGTTTGAGCGCAGCGTCAGCGGACTGCGCCAGCTCAATGCCCTGGGCTATGGAACGGGCGATCCAAACCGGCAGCTGGATCTCGTTTACAACCCGCTGGGTCCGGTTCTGCCTCCTCCCCAGCAGGCCTTGGAGGCGGATTACAAGAACGCCTTAGGTGGGTTGGGAATTCGCTTTGATCGTCTGCTCACGTTGGCGAACATGCCCATTCAACGTTTCGCCAAGCAACTGGAACGCAGTGGCGACTTGCAGCGCTATCAGGCCCTTCTTGAGGATTCGCACAACCCGGACAATCTCGGGGCTGTGATGTGTCGCCAGCTGATCAGTGTGGATTGGCAGGGCCATCTCTACGACTGTGATTTCAATCAACAGCTCGGCCTGCCCTGCCCCGGTGAGGTGCGTCACCTTCGTGATCTGATCTGCCTTGAGACCGTTCCGGTGGATCAGCCCATCCACACGGCCCCGCATTGTTTTGGCTGCACGGCTGGCGCCGGGTCCAGTTGTGGCGGCGCGCTTCAGGGTTGATCGGCGCGTTATGGGCATAGTGGGTGAATCTGTGATGAGGCCAGTCCGTTGCAACGCATTTGTTTCGCTACTGCTGCGTTGATCTTGTCTGCGACATCGGCCATGGCTGGAAGCCATGGAAAGCCCAAGCAGGCCATGTTCAACACGAAGGCTGAGGCCGAAGCGGCTGCTCCGGGGTTCGGCTGCAAGGGTGCCCATCAGATGGGAGAGATGTGGATGGTCTGCGACAAGCACGGTGAGATGGATCACAAGGGGTCCCACTGATTCATGAGTGAAGGAGGACACTGCGGCAGCAAGCCGAAGCGGATCGCAATTGGCGTCGCTCCCCTGGGCACCATCTCCATCGGCATCGTGCCGATGGGGGTGATCTGCATCGGCATCGTCCCAATGGGGGTCGTTTCGATTGGTGTGGTGGCGATGGGCGTGATTAATGCCGCCGTCGTTGGAATGGGACTGGTGGCGGTTGGTGTGAACACCATGGGGGTGATCACCGCCGGCCCGATGAGCATGGGCTTGATTCAGATCCGCTCCACCACCAATCCCCGCTATCTGGCCTATCCCAGTCGCGAAGAGGCGGAGGAACAGGCGCGTCAATTGGGTTGCGAAGGCGTGCATCGCATGGGCGATCGCTACTGGATGCCCTGCAACGAGCATCCTCAGTAAGCAGCCCGCGCGTTCGCTTCACAAAAGCTTCGGAAGACTTCCGTTGCTTATGCCTTTTCAGCGGCCATGGTGCTGGCTTCAGTGTGCGAAACAGGGCGCATCTGATGTCACCGTCGTCGCCACGTCAACGCCTTCAAGCGCTGCTCAGTTCCCAATGGTTGGAGATGGGTCAGGTGTCGTTGATGCACCATCGCCAGGTTCAGATTCTGCTGAACAGCTTGAGACGCGAAAAAGAATTGGTGTCTGTCCAGTTGATTGAGCTTCTGGTGGCCGATCTCTACGACAAGGAATTTCGTGCCGAATGATTCATGTGTTGCGCTCTACCCCTGACACTTGGGGCAGATCGCACGCACGTTCAGGCTCGTTTCAATTAACTGAAAACCAACATGGGCGGCGGCAGCAGCTCCTGCTGCCAGCACGGGTTCACTTTCGAATTCCTCGGTGCGGCCGCAACGAATGCACACCACATGGTGATGTTGGCGGTGATCGTCAACGGCGAGCTCGAAGCGTCGCCCCCCTTCGCTGAGTTCCAGCTCCTGGAGCAGGCCCATGTCGGCCAGCAAGCGCAGGGTGCGATACACCGTTGCCAGAGACACCTTCATCTCAAGGGCCGCCAGTTGTTGGTGCACCTCTTCAGCACTGAGGTGGCAGCCGGACCCACAGCGTTCGAACAGCTCAAGAACGCGTTTGCGCTGCGGGGTCAGGCGGCGCCCGTCCTGATGCAGCCCTTGCTGCAGGGTGATGTCCGTTGCGGCAGGCGCGGAGGACGATGTCACGGCTTCTGCTCCCTCATTCTCAAGAGTAGGCCTTAATGAGAGTGCTGTCTTCTCGGGTTCAGGGGCTTGGTTTGATCCCGTCGGTTGCTCATGAGGGAGATGAATGTTGGTGATAACGTCCGCCCGCGCTGTCGTTCTGGTCGATGGAAACCCACGTCCTCACCTTCACCATCACCAAGTCGTTTGCCGAATGGGTTTCCACCTATGACGCATCCCTGCCGCTTCAGAAAATCGCTGGCATCACTTCCCTCTACCGGGGAGTCAGCAAGGACGACCCCACCAAGGTCTGTGCGGTGATGCAAGCCGCTCCCGGCGTGATGGAGCAATTCATTGCCGACAACACCGACGTGATCGCGGCTTCAGGGCATGTGATTGAGAGCACCGTGAGTCAGGTTTTCGTCGCCGGCTGATGGCCTGGCGTCCTGCAAGGGCCTGGACCAGCCAGCGCCCGGTGGCCGGTTACCGCCATTTCGAGCTGATCACGCAAGGCGGGCATGGTCCGCAGCGGTGGGTTGAGTTGGCGGCAGTGCTGGCTCCGTCGCATCGTGAGCGAGTGCTCTGGAGCGAGCTCAACGATCCAACCCTTTGGAGCAGCGGCTGGCAGTCCATTCCTGAAGGCGATTCCGATGCGGATTCTTCAACTCAGTGATCCTCATCTGGTGGCGGCTGAGCAGGGGCT